>ENA-UOOK01003200-UOOK01003200.1-fermentation-metagenome-genome-assembly--contig:-NODE-3200-length-18931-cov-6.074380_pt1 | contig 18931 bp, 18 predicted proteins | sample MGYA00245777_ERZ724023 | MGnify/ENA primary metagenome ERZ724023 (study PRJEB28704, sample SAMN03018312) | fermentation metagenome | biome: anthropogenic terrestrial biome; feature: soil; material...
GGTGGCCGTAGCGATAGCCTTATTTGGGACAACGAGCCCGGCAGCTCTTGCAACGACAGTGGGAGTATTGACGGAAGTGCCTGTAATGCTTATACTTGTGAAAATTGCAAATGCAACGAAAGAGTGGTTTGAAAAATGAGCAGAAAAAAGGTTGCATTTATATGTGTCCATAACTCTTGTAGAAGCCAGATCGCTGAAGCGTTGGGGAAGCATCTTGCTGCAAATGTATTTGAGAGTTTCTCCGCGGGAGTAGAAACAAGAGAGCAGATCGACCAGGACACTGTCAGGATCATGAAAGAAATGTATGGCATAGATATGGAAAAAGAACAATACTCTAAATCGATCGACGATATTCCGGAACCAGATATTGCAATTTCAATGGGGTGTGATGTTGGATGTCCATATATAGGTAAAAACTTTGATGAGAATTGGGAACTGGAAGATCCGACAGGAAAATCTGATGAGGATTTTATTGAGATAATCAAACAAATCGAAACCAAAATATACAATCTTAAGGCGAAGTAATTAGGATGGTTTTGCATAATCATCTAAATAGTAAAATGGAGGTAACAAAATGTCATTATTCAAGAAAAAAGAGAAGAAAGAATCATGTTGCTGCGGTGGTGGCTGCAGCGCAGAAAATCTGTCAAAGGCTGAAGCCGTTAAGGGCGAAGGGGCAAGGATCAAGATACTTGGCAGCGGCTGTGCAAAATGTAATCAACTCGAAGTTGCATCAAAAGCAGCGCTTCAGCAATTGGGTATGGACACGACGATCGACCATGTGACTGATTTTTCACAAATTGCGGCTTATGGCGTGATGACTCCCCCTGCCCTTGTAGTCGATGGTAAAGTTGTCTCTTACGGCAAGGTTCTCAAAACCGAGGAGATTGTGAAAATCCTGGAAAAAGTTTAATAGCCGAAGCACTCGAAACACATTTTTCCACTGATGTATTTGAAAGCTATTCTGCCGGTACAGAGCAAAAAGAACCTATCAATCCTGTCGTAGAAGCATAAACTCCTTCATACAAGCTACTTTATCTATTATATATTCATCGTTGAATAAACAAACGAAATGATGTACATTGGTATTGTTACATTGAATATTTTTTTATCAATATAAAGAGGATTATTGTTTGGTGGTTTAACACATGTAATCTATCTGCACCACAAAATATCCGGAATACCCCTTTACCGCGTTTTTCAGTCAAAAAATCAATGAAAAAATGAGGAAAGCTAACAGACATGAAAACAATCCAACAAGTATCCAGAATCGGATTGTGTATGTCGCTCGAGAAATAGTGCGTCAGTCTATTGTTTTTTTATCGAAGAATAGAGATAAGGGTGGATCATTCGCTACACACAAAAGAGAAGAAAAAAAGCAAAGCTAAATGCTTATTTTCCTCATGATGTTGGTAGGTTGATAAATACTTCTGAACGTACTGTCTTAATGCAGATGGTATAATTTCAATATTTGCCATCCCGCCACAATCAAAAACTTTTTAAGTTGCCTATGTTGGTGAATTTGCGGGACTGAGAACATAAGAATAACATAAAAGAATATCATGGGAAATTGTAAAAAAAGAAAATGTGAAAGAGAACGGATTGATGATGAAATATTCGTATATGTTCCAAGGCGAATTCCAACAAAATAGATAATCATTGACGATGGGAGAGGTAAGAATGGCAGTAATATTTTTACATATCTACTTCCGTTAAAAAAGGTTCTGCTATAATTGAAATACGATGACAAAATTGTTTCAATCATCCTAAAATACCATCAGAATGAAATAATCGCAAAAACAATGGAATTGTAATGTAAGCAGGAGCAATGGATTCTCGGATTCTCAACAGGATTTCATGTGCATGGAATCCTGTTGAGAACCGTTTCATACGCAATGGCACACGGTTACGCTGATTTTGGGGTAACCGTTTTATTTTCATATAGGAGTCATTGTAAACTTTTGATTTCAATATCACAATTTGTTTGTATGCGCTGCCCACTTCTTAAGATCGTATCGATTTCATTTGAGTACAGCCCCTTTCATGTGGTCCTTGCCGTTACCATTGGCCTGTATTTGCCAAAACTTTATTTTCAAACAAAGACAGCGTTACCCTCCGTGACCTTTTATTATGCAAAGCGGCATCGGCGACTATATGATTGATTTTAACGTGAAGATTGTTTCGGGGATATATCGCTTGCGCGCTGATGGAAAAGGGACTTGCCCGGATACTCCGGTCATAGGCGGAAAACATCGCGGAATCATTCTTGTTGGAGTTGGATCAAGGCAAGGATGAACGCTAACACAGATTCAAATTGATCATTATTAGAGATTCGTCTTGATTATTATTTGATTCTGGAATACAATGTATTATAACCTGATGATAAGATCGATACAGTCACTGTCATCGTGGGAACAATTACGATTTATGTTATATGCATAATGCTGTATAAAAGCAAGACGTACATCCTATGAATCATCCTCTTCTCCCTTTTTCGATTCACTGAATCCATCATATTGAAAATCAAATATCATGTAAACTTATAAGAGAAAAAATGAAATTAAAACGAAGTTTGTATAACATAGCATTCGGCCTTCTAAGTCAACTCATAATATTAAGTTTGGGATTGATTATTCCAAGATTATTTTTGCTTGCATATGGTTCTGAGGTCAATGGTCTTTTTTCTTCTGTGGGTCAAATCTTTGGTTACGTTGCACTTCTCGAAGCAGGGATTGGTGCCGCGACCATACAGGTTTTATATAAACCTGTCGTAGCAGGTGACAAAAGCAGCATCAACCATATTTTAAGCGCAACCAAAAAATATTATAAAAAAGTAAGTTTTTATTATTTCGCTTGTATCGTTGTCATATCGCTTTTATATCCTATGTTGATTCATTCCAATATCAATAAACTTTACATTGGTTTCATTGTTTTTTTGCAGGGGCTGTCGGGTGTAATCAACTTTTATTTTCAGGCGACTTTAAAGCAGCTATTATTGGCCGAAGGGAAAAATTATATTGAAACCAATGTGTCTATGATGACCCATATCATCACATCATTTGCCAGGGTGTTTTTGATTCTTTCCTCTGCGAATATAGTATTGATTCAACTGGTATATTTACTGACGACTATTTTAGAAATGCTTTTCTACTATTTTTATTTTAAGAAAAAATATCCATGGTTACATTTACATGCAAAACCGGATTTTTCTTCCTTGCAACAAAAAAATGCATTTTTAATTCATCAGATTTCGGGTTTGATATTTTCCAGTACAGACATGCTGTTGCTATCATTTTTTTGCAGTTTTAAAGTGGTCAGTGTGTATGCGATTTATAATTTAATATTTGTTTCTCTGAACACATTGGTGGGTACCCTCCACAATGGCGTGTCTTTTGCCCTTGGTCATACTTATCATGAAAATAAACAGGAGTATCTCAAATTACATGATGCATATGATCATTATTACATAACCTTTATTTTTTCCATTATTTCATTAACATATATACTCATAGAGCCTTTTATGAAGATATATACCAACGGAATTAATGACATCGATTATATTGATTCCTATTTACCGTTTCTATTTTGCACCATTCAACTGTTGACCTGTACCAGAATTATTTCCAACAACTTGATTAGAATTGCCGGACATATGAAAAAAACCATTCCCAATACCATCATTGAATCCTGTATTAATTTATCCATTTCCTTATTGTTGGTACAGGATATGGGTTTGTATGGAGTATTGATCGGTACCATCTGCGCTCTTTTATATAGAACAACCGATATTATTTTTTATGCCAATCAAAAAATCATCAACAGGAGTCCTATCAAGATATATAAAACCATCGGTGTGAATTGCGGATTGTTTTCAGTCGTTGTGTTTTTGAATGCACGTTTTGTGTTACAGATTGGTACTTATTTTGATTTTATCAAAATCGGCCTGCTTTTATCTGCAATCATAATTCCCATATACTTTATCATAAATTCTATCTTGAGTATGGAATCGTTTCGGTATGTTTATAAAAAAATACAAGGAAAATTGATCTTGCGTTCATAAGGGGGAGGATGAAAATGGCTGATGTGAAAAAAAACACTCCGACACTGGAGCAGTGGGCAGAACTTTATCAAGTGGCAAGTATTATACAGAATATGAAACCGTGGCATTATCTTTGGGATACCGATTTAATTACAATTCTACTACCTCATAGTCAAGAACCCATCTATATATCGGTTATGGGACGAAACGGTGCGTGTTACGGGATCGGTGTTTATCCCGGGTATAAATCCATAGCGGCATTTTACCGTTTGCTTCATATGCCTGAAAACGAATTACCTGCAGCAATGATGAATATTCAAAACTGCTTGATGTGCTATTATGGCAACCGGGATGAGCTTTCACCCAATGAAAGGGCAATCATCAAAGCCTTAGGATTAAAATGTAGAGGTGAGAATAACTGGATCTATTTTCGTTCCATGAAGGAAGGATATTATCCGTGGTTTTTAAATTCTGAACAAGTAGTTCTCATGACACAAGCTTTGCAAAATTTCGTTATGGCATTTAAATATATCCTAAACGGTAAGATCACTGTTCGTTTCGAAGAGAATGAAACCTTACTGCGTTTATATTCTGAGGAGAGAAAGGAATGGTTGAATACCGTTATTCCAGTAACACCAATCCCTGTTGATTCAAGTCGGTATGTGATAGACAATAAGGACTTGTTGCATAAATTGAATTGCCAAAAACCAAGCAACATGTCGATTGAATTTGATCTGGTCTATCTTTCGATCCCTTTTCAGGATAACAAAGATGAAACACCGTATTTCCCCGGGTTTCTATCCATTGTTGAAAGAAATAGCGGAATGTGCCTTTCGCAACATATCGCTGATAAGGATGAAGAGACCGAAATAACAATGATTAATATGCTGTGTGATTTCATGTTCAAAAACGGCAAACCAAATGCAATATATATTCGTGATGACAGATTCTTACTATATATTGCAGACTTATGCAAAAAAATCAATGTTAAAATCATATACGGCAAAGGTATGCCGGGTACAAATGAATTGGTTATGGAAACAACGAAACTCATGCGTAACCGATAATCATTATATATTGACAACTCTTCTTGCCGGATAAATGCCTTTTGACAAAGAGGCGGTCAAGGCTGTAAACAGCAAAAAACAGTGTGATATTGATTGTGCGGCAGGAAAAGCCGTGCGAGAAGTATATAAAGAGACAATAAAAATTTTAAGCAATTAGGAGAAGAAAATGAGTGAAAATTGTAATGAAAGCTGCAGTTCCTGCAGCCAGGAATGCGACAGCAGAAAAGAAGAGCAAACTAATTTTTTGGAAAGACCGCACCCTCAAAGCAACATCAAAAAAGTAATAGGTGTTATAAGCGGTAAGGGTGGAGTAGGCAAATCATTGGTTACATCCATGCTTGCTGTAACAATGAACAGAAGGAACCACAATGTGGCAATATTGGATGCGGATATTACAGGTCCTTCAATACCTAAAGCATTTGGTATAACCGAAAAAGCAGGGGGTAGTTCTTATGGAGTACTGCCAGTAAAAAGCAAGACCGGTATAGAAATTATGTCAATTAATCTTCTGTTGGAAAACACCACTGACCCTGTTGTATGGAGAGGACCCATAATTTCAGGTACGGTAAAGCAATTTTGGACAGATGTAATATGGGGAGATATAGATTTTATGTTTATCGACATGCCTCCGGGAACTGGGGATGTACCACTCACAGTATTTCAATCCATACCCGTTGATGGAATCATTGTAGTAACATCTCCTCAGGAACTGGTGTCAATGATTGTAGAAAAAGCTGTAAAAATGGCTGAATCAATGAATATTCCAATCATTGGAATAGTTGAAAATATGTCATATTTCAAATGTCCCGACTGCAATAAAGAATATAAAGTATTTGGGGAAAGTAAAATAGAAGAAGCAGCAAAAGCTCATGGTTTGAATGTTATTGCCAAACTTCCCATAGATTCAAAAATATCGTCTGCGTGCGACAAGGGATTGATTGAGCTTTACGGAGACAGTTTATTTGTTAATATAGCAGAAATATTAGAAAAAATGGAGGTTTAGCATGAAAATAGCAGTTGCAAGCGAAAAAGAAATGGTTACTGAACATTTCGGTCATTGTGAAAATTTTAATATTTATGAAACAGATGGAAATATAATAGTAAAAAGTGATTCAATTAAAAACCCGGGACATAGACCCGGTTTTCTTCCAAACTTCTTAAATGATATAGGAATAAATGTAATAATATCAGGAGGAATGGGCGGCGGAGCAATTGAAATATTTAACGAAAAAGGTATTGAAGTAATAACAGGTGCCAGAGGTGAAGCAAAAATTGCAGCAGAAGAATATTTAAAAGGCAATTTAGAATCGACAGGCTCAATTTGTCACGAACACAAGCATCACGATGAATGCGGCGAATAATTAATTATTTACTAACTTACTAACTTACTTACTAATTATATTAAATCTATACAGCATCAAGAAGTTAAACTCTTGGTGCTTTTATAATTTAATAAAGTTTTCATAATATGAAACTTTAGTATTGATTTATGAAACAAATTGTTATAGTATATAATTAAGTACATGAATTAATAATTTAAGGGGGTGCTAAAAATGGAATTAGTACAATCAGTTGATAGAACGCTCACAATATTAGAGGTTCTCTCAGATTATAGTGATGGCTTAGGAATTACCGATATAAGCGAAAGAGTAAACCTTCATAAAAGTACAGTCTATAGGTTACTGTCTACATTAAGTTATAAAGGATATGTAGTCCAGGATGAAGAAACAAGCAAATACAAAATAACATTTAAGCTATTTGAGCTTGGAAGTAAAAAAGTTGATAAATTAGATTTATTAAATTGTTCTAAATCATATACTAAAGCGCTTATGGAAAGTGTAAATGAAGTTGTACACTTAGTAATAAGGGAAGATACTGAGATTGTCTATATTGATAAAGTTGAAGCGAATAATACCATAAGCATGGCATCAAGAGTTGGTAAAAGAAATCCAATGTATTGTACGGCTACTGGTAAAGGTATGTTAGCTTTTATGCCGGAGGAAGAAGTTCTCAAAGTATGGAACAGCAGTAAAATTATAAAACTCACAAAAAATACTAATACTGATTTTATTTTATTTAAGAAAGAACTACAAGCAATTAAGAAAAATGGTTATGCGATTGACGATGAAGAAAACGAGATGGGAGTAAGATGCGTAGGTGCACCAATTTTTAATATCAATGGGAAAGTTGCTGGTGCTATAAGTGTTTCAGGTCCAATGCATAGGGTAACAGAAGATAAAATTGACTTTATTTCAAACGAATTAATAAAATGTTCTAATTTAATATCAAAAGAAATGGGATATAAATTGAATTAAATTTAAGTATATTTAAAAATAATACTCTTAAATAGAAGGGTATTTTAATAGTTTAAACAATTTACACAAGATTAAATAGCTGTAAATAGGTCGTAGATAGCCGTAAATACCAAAAAAAGATAGTCGTAAATATCGTAAATATCGTAAATATCGTAAATATCGTAAATATCGTAAATATCGTAAATAGTAAAAAAGTTCTTGCAAATGTTTTTGTACTGTGTTATAATAAATAAAATTCATAATACGAAGAACGGTTTCGCATAGCGAAACAAGGCGGCGCAACTTTTTCATAAAATTGGGTAAGTAACAACTTTAAATAATTAGGTGTAGGTTCTCAATTTGTAAGAAAACCTGCAACTTTGAAAAATATGTTTTTATTAAAATTTTAGGAATGTTTTCTTGGATACTACTAAAAAATAGGGGGAAAGAAATGAAGTTATCATTTAGATGGTATGGTGAAGATGATCCTGTAAAAATAGAATATATCAGGCAAATACCAAATATGCACAGTATAGTAACAGCAATCTATGATATTCCGGTTGGTGAGGTATGGAGCACAGAAAGAATAAAAGCACTTAAAAGAAGAGTAGAAAATGCCGGATTGAAATTTGATGTAATTGAAAGTGTACCTGTTCATGAAGATATTAAATTAGGACTAACAACAAGAGATAAATATATTGAAAACTATAAGCAAACTATAAGAAATCTATCCAATGAAAAAGTAAAAGTAATATGCTATAATTTTATGCCTGTATTTGACTGGACACGCAGCCAATTAGATATGGTGCTGGATGATGGGTCAACAACCTTAGTATATTATAAAAACCAAATAGAAAAAATGAATCCTTTAAATGGAGACCTATCGCTTCCAGGTTGGGATACAAGTTATACTAAGGAAGGTTTAAAGGATATATTTGATAAATACTCAAGTGTAAGTGAAGAGAAATTGTGGGATAATATTGAATATTTCTTAAAAGAAATTATCCCTGTAGCGGAAGAATGCGATGTAAAGATGGCAATACATCCTGATGACCCGCCGTGGCCGATATTTGGATTGCCGAGAATAATTACTACAGAGGAAAACATAGATAGGTTTTTGAAGATTGTTGATAGTACATATAATGGATTAACATTCTGTACAGGCTCTTTTGGCAGTGGAAGTTTTAATGATGTGATAAAGATGGTAGATAAATACTCAGCTCAAAGCAAAATACATTTTGTTCATGTGAGAAATGTAAAGTTTCTTTCAGATGGAAGTTTTGAAGAGAGTGCCCATTACTCATTAAAAGGTTCCTTAGATATGGTTGCAATTATGAAAGCGCTTCATAAGAATAAATTTGACGGATATCTTCGCCCGGACCATGGAAGAATGATTTGGGGAGAAACAGGTAAACCTGGGTATGGGCTTTTCGATAGAGCTTTAGGAGCAATGTATATAACGGGGATTTGGGAAACCTTAGAAAAAATAAAACCTGCAATTTAAAGAATTTATAAGATTAAAGTGAGATGGTTGAATTATATAACAAGACACCATAATTTTAGGAGATGAGGAGTTTTGTAAAAGCACGGATATAAATTACAAGAAGGAGGTGTTATTCATGAAATTGCCATTTAAGGTTGACTTAAGCAATAAAGTAGCTGTAATCACAGGTGGAACCGGGGTCTTAGGCAGCTACTGGGTGGATGCTTTGGCACGGTGTGGTGCAAAGGTTGCCATACTTGGAAGGAAAAAAGAAATCGTAGAAAAAAAGGCTAAGGTAGTTATTGACAATGGGGGAATTGCAATAGGCTTAGTAGCGGATGTTATGAATATCGAGAGCTTAAGAGAAGCTCATATTGAAGTCTTAAACAAGTTGGGACCATGCGATATATTGATAAACGGTGCAGGTGGAAATAGTCCGAAAGCCAATACAACAAATGAGTACTTATACGAAGAAGACATTAAGTATGATAGTTATGACATAACGACATTCTTCGATCTTGAAGAAGATGCAGTAAAGCAAGTATTCGGACTGAATTTTATGGGTACATTTGTAACGTCACAAGAGTTTGTAAAAGACATGGTGGGAAGAAAAGGATGTACAGTTATAAATATTTCATCAATGAATGCTTTTACACCATTAACCAAAATACCGGCATATTCAGGGGCGAAATCTGCAGTGTCTAATTTTACCCAATGGTTGGCAGTACATTTATCAAAAGTCGGTATAAGAGTAAACGCTATAGCACCCGGATTTTTATTAACAAAACAAAATGAAAGCTTACTATTGAATTCTGATGGGTCTTATACAGACAGAGCTAAAAAAATAATAAACAGTACTCCAATGATGAGATTTGGTGAGCCGAAGGAATTAATTGGAGCATTGTTATTTCTTGTAAGTGAAGAAGCTTCAAGCTTTGCAAATGGAGTAATTATACCTGTAGACGGTGGATTTTCTGTATATTCAGGGGTGTAAGATATGTTAATATAGTCTTTCACTAAAGGGTTTAAATAATATAGTTTAATAAGTTTTTACTTATATTGGAGGAAAATATGAGTCAGACTAATTATCTTGTCTTAAAAGATATTAATAAAAGTTTTTCATCAAACCATGTACTTAAAGGAGTAAACTTTTCTGCAAGACAAGGTGAAATTCATGGTTTCATAGGTGGAAATGGAGCAGGGAAATCGACATTAATGAATATTTTAGGAGGTATATACGAAAAGGACAGCGGAGAAATATACATAGATAACAAACCTGTGTTTATAACTAAGCCAATACATTCCATCCAGAATGGCATATCATTTATCCATCAAGAGTTAAAATTATTTTCGATGCAATCTGTAGCAGACAATATTTTTATGTCACGTTTACCGACTAAAGGAAAAGGAGCATTTGCAATAATTGATGATGCAGAAAAAAATCGATTGACTCAGAAATGGCTAGACATGGTTGGCTTAAAAGTATCCCCTAATACTATTGTTAACAAACTTAGTATTGGTGAACAGCAGATGGTTGAAATTGCCAAAGCGCTTTCTTATGAATCTAAAATTATTATTTTTGATGAACCGACATCATCACTTACCAGTAAAGAAGCAAATATTCTTTTTGATTTAATACGGAAACTAAAAGAGTCAGGCACATGTATAATTTACATATCTCATAAGTTTGAAGAAATTTTCGAATTATGTGACCGGGTAACAGTACTTCGTGATGGTAAAGAGGTTGGGACAGTTAATGTTAGTGAAACAACAACTGATGAGCTTGTAAGTATGGTTATTGTAGTAAGGTTAGAACAATATTATCCGGAAATACCGGAATTGACTACTAACGAAAAGTTTTTTGAAGTGAAGAGTTTGGTTAATAAAAAACTAAGGAATGTTAGTTTTTCGGTAAAGAAAGGCGAAATACTAGGAATATTCGGTTTGGTTGGAGCCGGTAGAAGTGAATTAGCTCGAGTGATTTTTGGGCTAGACTATCTTCATTCAGGCGAAATTTATATGAACAAAAATCAGAAGTCTATTAGAAGCCCTAAGAAAGCTATGTCTGCAGGAATAAGTTTTCTTACAGAAGACAGAAGAGGAGAGGGGCTCATTCTAAACATGTCCGTTTGTGACAATTTAAATCTTCCCATTTTGAATAAATTGATAAAGCCGATTACGAATTGGCTAAACAAGTCCGGTATGAAAAAAAATACTGAAGTAGCAATTCAACAATTTCATATAAAAGCTAGTAATAAAGATCAACATGTTAAGCAGCTCAGTGGTGGAAATCAACAAAAGGTTGTTCTTTCGAAATGGTTCATGACTAATTCACAATTATTTATATTAGATGAGCCTACAAGGGGTGTTGACATAAAAGCCAAGGCTGAAATATATGAAGCTATTGTAAACATAACATCTTCAGGAAGCGCTGTTATGATAATTTCTTCGGAAGCACTTGAATTATTAGGGGTTTGTCACAGGATACTGGTTATGAAAGACGGGCTGTTGGTAAAAGAGTTAATGCGTAACGAAGCAACAGAAGAAAAATTATTAAAATACGCAATGGGAGATGTATCATGAGAGGTGGAGAATGAAATTTAAACTTTCAAAAAGTTATGTTGACTATATAAAACCATCTTTGTTATTTGTTTTTATAATTATCATAATGGTAAGAGTCCCAATTTTTTTAAAACCAAGTAATATTATTTCTGTTTTAGCTCAAGGTGCAACTATTGGAATTGTTTCCATTGGTATGACAATGGTAATCCTTTCCGGTGAAATTGATATATCAGTAGGTGCACAGTTATATTGCACAGGAGCAATAGCATCTGAAGTATTTCTTGCCACTAAAAGCATCTTGATAACAACATTAGCAGCCATTGTAGCAGGCGCAATATTTGGACTGCTAAACGGGATTGGTGTAGCTAAACTGAAGATACCTTCAATGATTACCACATTAGCTGTAAGCAATATCCTGACCGGATTAGCTAGTTTGCTGATTGGGTCGGGGAGCACATTAATTGCCGGAGATGAATATAAAGTCATTAGCCAGACAAAAATTTTCGGTATTTTAAGCAGTACATGGATATTTATTTTACTCTACGTGGTTTTTGCAATAATCATATGTAAAACACGTTTCGGTCGTTATGTTTATGCAGTGGGAGACAACAAGGATGCTCTTCGTGCAGCTGGTATTAATGTTGATTTTATTCAAATAGCCATTTTTGTACTGACAGGAATGCTATGTGGTGTAGGAGGATTGGTTTCAACATCACGTTTAGGAGGTTCACAGATTAATCTTTCCATAGGAACAGAAATTTATTGTATAGCAGCAGTTGTTATTGGTGGTGTTAGTATGTCCGGAGGTGTCGGAAACATATTTGGTGTTTTAGTTGGTATTTTTATGGTTGCAGCACTTGATAATTTATTAAGATTGATCAGTGTTTCAGCGTATCTTTATGATCTGGTATGGGGAATAGTAATTTTTGTCGTTGTATTAATAGATGTTCTAAAGAAGAAACAACAAATTAAAAATCAGGAAAGAAAAATTCCTGAATTATAATAAATTAATGAGGAGGTAAAATTAATGAAAAAGGAACTAAAAAAAGTAATAGGGTTATTATTGGTGATTATCTTGACACTATCTGTTGTAGGGTGTACTTCAACTATTTCTTCTGACGGTGATTCAACACGACAATCAGAATCAGTTGAGAGACGCAAGAATGATGGCGTAAAAAGAATTGGCTTTGCAATGGCGGAAATTACCGGACAAGCAGTTCAACAAGAGGCTAGCTCTTTTGAAGAAACTGCAAAAGAACTTGGATTTACTGACAGAATTATCCTTTCAGCGGAAAATTCTGTAGAGACACAAATATCGCAAATTAAGGATATGATCACAGCAGATTGTGATGTTATTTGCATATATAGTGCAGATGCGGATGGTGTTGTTCCGGCAGTTTTAGAATGTAATGCAGAAGGTATCCCCGTTATAGCTGTTGACAGGGGTATAAATGGAGGGGAGATCTTAACTACAATTGCATCAAATAATATTAGTGACGGTAGAGATGCAGCTAATTATTTTGGTATGAAAACTTCAACAGAAGCGGAAGATTCAGTAAAAGTTTTACACATTATTGGTAACCTTTCCTCAACAGCACAAAAAGAACGTGCAGAAGGATTTAGAATCGGTTGTGAACAGTGGGGACAACTTACAATTGTAGATGAAGTTGCAACAGATGCAAATGCAGACAAAATTTATAATGCTGTAGTTGATGCTTTTAAAGTTAATCCTGATATTAAGGCTATCTTTGTTCCATATGATCAGCTTTTATCTCCTGTAGTATCTGCGTTAAAAGAAATTGGAAAGTTTTATCAACAGGGAGACCCAAACCATGTTATGTTAGGCTCAGTTGATGGTGCAACAGATCAATTAGAGTGGTTGTCACAAGGTATTAATGATATTTCCATATCACTTGACTTCTCAGGCTTTGGTGGAGAAGCAGTAAAAGCCGCAGATAGCTTTATTAAAGGTGAAAATGTGCAGGAGAGTATTTCAACAAAGAGCATAATTTGTACTGCAGATAATATTAACTACTTGGCTAAAAAAGGAGTATTGTGGGGATTAACCAAATAGTAGAAAGGTTAAGATGAAGAATGAATAGACATATTGATATTAAAAGGTTTGCGCTTAAATATGGAATTTATATAGGATTTTTGGGGATGATTATTGTATTTTCTATTATAATTCCAAGATTCTTTACAGTAAGAAATTTTATAAATATATTAAATCAATATGCATATTATTTAATTTGCTCTATGGGAATGTTCTTTGTTGTACTTGTTGGTGGAGTTGATCTGTCAAACGGAGGAATGATTGCCTTAGCCGGTGTTTTGGGTGCGACTGTGATGGTTAAGACTCAAAATGTTATTTTGGGATGCCTTGTAGTAGTATTTGTTGCAGTGCTTGGTGGTATCTTGAATGGAATATCCATAGCAAAAATAGGGATGGCTCCATTTATTGCTACTTTAGCATTTGAAAATATTTGGCGTGGTTCAGCTTTTACCTTGACATCAGCCACTGCAGTCAGTGGGATTCCTAATGTTTTTACCAATATAAATTTTATGAAAATAATGGGTATTAGAAGTGCAACGTTTATTATGATTATTGTATTCCTGATATTATTTTATACATTGCACTTTACAGGTTATGGAAAAAAACTCTATGCCATTGGTGGAAATCCTGTTGCATCAAAAATTGTAGGTATAAAAGTTGATGCCATAGTCATATCAGCATATGCAATTTGTGGAACATGTACTGCAATTGGCACATTAATTCTACTTGTTAATACTGCTACAGGAAATCCGGCATCTGCACAGAATTTGGCTCTGGAATGTATAGCGGCAGTAATTATTGGCGGTGCCAGTGCAAATGGCGGTGAAGGTAAACTGATTGGAGCAGTTATTGGAGCACTCATGTTTGCTATGACAAAAAATGGCTTAAATCTATTAGGGTTATCATATTATTACCAGTTAATAGTAAGTGGCATAGTTATCTATGTAGTAGTAGCATTAGATAGATTGCGTGTAAAGCTAGGGTATTAAAAAAAGATAGGAGGAGTTTCATGATTAAAGTTGATGGGAAAGAAGTTCAAGTAATTGATGCTCATGTACATATTTGGGATGAGTATAAGGGAATGCGATATGGAGAAGTTCCCGTTGAAAATTTAGGCTATGGAAAAATACGATTTAACAGCAAAATTGAAAGCCTATTACCGCCATCTTTTGTAGACAATGCAGTAACTGCAGAAATATTGCTTGCTTATATGGATGATAACCATGTAAGTAAAGCTTTAATTTTACAAAATCCTTGCTATGGAGACCAAAAAGAATATGTTTCTGAATGCTTAAAAAAATATCCGGACCGCTTTATAGCTACAATGGGAAAGATTGATCCCAGAAAAACAGATAATATATTTAATGAAATTAATATTCTTATAAATGAGTATTCATGTAGCGGTGTTAAAATTGAAGTTCCGGATGTTCCATTTTTAATTGACGAGCCGGAATACGATCCTATGTGGAAAAAAATAATAGAAGATGATTTAATGGTTGTACTTGATTTAGGTTTTGAAGATGGGGTGTTTGATTGGCAAATTGAACGGTTAACAAATCTTCTTAAGCGATTTCCGGAAATAAGAATGAGGCTTCCGCATTTAGGCATTAGCAGGCTTTGGGATTTAAAACAGGAGTATCCATATATAGAATTACAGAAAACATTAAACTTGTTTAAAATTAATAAAGATAATCTTTATTTAGACATGTCAGCTATGCCATTTTTCGATACTAAAGAAGATTATCCGGATATACGTAATCAAGAAATATTACGGATAGTTTATGAAACGATTGGATCAGAAAAAATAATATATGGAAGTGACTTTCCGACAATCTTGAAATTAAGAACGCTTAAACAATGTATTGAGTTCATAACAAAGCAGTGTGATTTCTTATCTTTTTCAGATATCGAAAATATATTATCTAAAAATGTTATTCGCGAATTAAAAATAAAGAATTAGGAGAAGTTTATATGGCAGTTAAACAATTTAATTTAAAACCTAAAAAGGTACCAAAAATAAATACTAAGTACAGAACTATTAACACAGAGATTCCAAATCCCGAATCTGTTGATATAATTAACCAACTAAGAAAATATGAACCAAATTCAATGACGGGACAACCACCTGTAGTTTGGGATAAGGCAATTGGTATCAATGTATATGACAAATGGGGCAATAAATGGATAGATTTTAGTTCTTGTGTTGTAGTGGCTAATGTGGGTCATTGTAATCCGAAAATACAGCAAGCCATAATAAGTATGACTGAGCATGGATTGTTGAATAATTATTGCTTTCCGTCTGAAATCCGTGCAAAATTGACAAAAAAAATTATAGAAGACATAGCTCCTGAAGAGTTGGATAAGGTATTCCTGCTTTCTACAGGCTCTGAAACCACTGAATGCGCAATCAAATTAGCCAGAACAAACGGAATCAAAGTAGGTGGAAACAAAAAAAATATTATTGTTACATTTGATGATGCGTTTCATGGTAGGACTATGGGAGCACAATTGGCAGGAGGATCAGAAGGAGGAAAATCTTGGATTGTACATTTGGATAAAGGAATTATACAGGTTCCGTTTCCAAATTCATTCAAATATGAATGGGCTGATCAAGACAATGAAAATTACAGTGATGATAAGTGTTTTGAAATATTTTTAGATAATTTGAGAAAACAGGGCATTGAGGATTTTAATGACATTGCAGGTATTATGACTGAAACATTTCAAGGCGGATGGTGTGAATTAATGCCAAAAGGATTTGTTCAAAAGCTACGTAAATTCTGTAATGAATATAATATAGTAATGATTTTTGATGAAGTTCAAGCTGGTTTTGGACGTACGGGTAAAATGTTCGGCTTTATGCATTATGATATTATACCGGATTTAATTTGTTGCGGTAAAGGAATAAGTAGTGGCTTACCATTATCATGTGTTATCGGACGTCAAGAAATTATGGATTTGTATGGACCTAATCAAATGACGAGTACACATACCGGAAATCCTGTTTGTAGTGCGGCAGCTTTAGCAAGTATTAATTATTTGCTGGATAATAATATAGTTGAAAATTGTGCAAATATGTCTAAAATATGTGAAAAAAGATTGAATGAAATTATAGAAAAGTATAAAGATTATGTTGGTTTTGTAAAAGGAGTGGGTTTAGCATGGGCTCTAATATTAGTGAAAAAGGGAACTAAAGAAATTGATCCGGAATTAGCACACGATGTTGTAGAAACAGCAATGAGGAAAGGATTATTGTTGTTTGCCCCGGTTGGTGATGGAGCGACTCTTAAAATTGTACCACCATTAATAATTAACGCAGAAGAATTAAATGAAGGATTTGATGTATTGGATGAAGCCTTATCAGAAGTGATAGGACAATAAGTTGACAAAAAATTATAATTGATGTTGTGAAATAATGTTATTATGTTGTTAAAGTTATGAGATATTATATATATGACTCATAACTTTGACAACAATATATTTAAGTATAGTTAAAATAACAGTTTAGAGCTACCTATAAGGGATAAGCTACTTTTCATCTTAGATTACTTTATTGGAACATCATACATTGGGCTACAACAACATAGTCCTTATTAAAATGTGACAACTGTTACTATCACATTATTGCAGATAACAAGCATTCCCTAAATTGACTTGAAACTATAATAGTAAGGTACGTACCAAAAAAAATTATGCAGTAAAACATATAAGGATTCTAATTTTATATGAATGGCTATAGTTGTAGTAGTTCCTGGAATAGACTTCAGCAACTCAGGAGAAGGAGATGTTCCAATCTCATTTTCAGCAAAGGACTTTATAAAAGGTATGGAATTAATCAAAGAATTTTTATGGAATTATAAAAATAATTATCAAAAGAGGGATTTTAATGAATGAACTTATAAAAAAACTATCAAATTATGGTATTGTGCCTGTTATAAAAATAGACAATGTAGAAACTGCCGTTCCATTGGCAGAAGCATTAATCAGTGCAGGGCTTCCAGTAGCAGAGGTTACTTTTAGGACAGCACAAGCAGAAGAATCTATAAAGAGAATTGTAAAAACTTATCCTGAAATGCTGGTTGGAGCAGGTACCGTATTATCTATTGAACAAGTTGACAAGGCAGTTAATGCCGGGGCTAAGTTCATTGTTTCGCCGGGTTTTAATCCTAAGGTTGTAAGCTACTGTATTTCAAACAAAATTACAATTATTCCGGGAACTTCTACGCCCAGCGATATGGAAGCGGCTTTAGAAATGGGTTTAGAGGTTGTTAAGTTTTTCCCGGCTGAACAATCCGGAGGAGTGGACTATTTAAAAGCTGTGGGAGGACCTTATACGACATTGAAGTTTATTCCTACAGGAGGGATTAATGCAAAAAATTTAAATACTTACTTATCACTAAAGAATGTTGCAGCATGCGGCGGTTCTTGGATGGTTAAGGGTGATTTGATTGATGCAGGAGATTTTGAAGCAATAAAAAAACTTACAAAGGAAGCAATTCAAACCATGTTAGGTTTTTCATTAGGGCATGTGGGAATTAATTGTGCTGATTTAGATGAAGCTTCTAGTGTCGCAAATCAGTTTTCAAATATTTTTGGTCTTGACTACAAAATGGGGAACTCGTCAATTTTTGCAGGTGAAGCAGTGGAAGTTATGAAATGCCAATTTTTAGGTCAAAAAGGACATATAGCAATAAAAACAAACTCTGTTGATAGAGCAGTTGCATATTTAAGTGAAATGGGAATTTCATTCAATGAAAGTACTTGGCTATCCTTTATGAAAAATCGGCTTGAGATTGCAAGAGACTTGTTATCCAAAGATGGAAAAATGTTTATACAGTGTGATGATAACGAACAAGCATATCTTAAGATTTTGATGGACGAAGTATTTAAAACACAAAATTTTGTAGAAACATTTGTATGGAAGAATACAGATAATGCACCAGCCCTTTCAAAAAAAACTCGGAAAAACCTTGAGTTTATTCATTGCTATGAAAAAGTTCTTGATACAACTAAAGGATATGTTGGTAGAGACAGTGATAATGATGATGCGCCTTTATTAAATAGTGGTAATCCAATCACTGTTTTAGAATTCAAACCAGAAATTATACAGTTTAGAATCCCTGATGGTAATTATCCCAAAGGTAGTTATGATAAGGTTGAGCTACTTGATGATTTGGTCGTTAATAAGGGAAAGAATGAGAACACAATTAGATTGAAAGGTCGATTCAAATGGCAACAATCTTTTTTGAATACCGAAGTTAGCAATGGGACATATTTCTTAGTCAAATCAAATAAGTTTTCTATTAGGTATCAAAGGGAAATTGCTTCAAATATGGCACCTGATAAATTAATTGATGAAATGTATTATATAGTGTAGATGAATATTCCGAGCGAAAATTAGCACTGTAACCGCCCTGGTTGAGCATCAAAACC
>ENA-UOOK01003201-UOOK01003201.1-fermentation-metagenome-genome-assembly--contig:-NODE-3201-length-18930-cov-8.045669_pt1 | contig 18930 bp, 16 predicted proteins | sample MGYA00245777_ERZ724023 | MGnify/ENA primary metagenome ERZ724023 (study PRJEB28704, sample SAMN03018312) | fermentation metagenome | biome: anthropogenic terrestrial biome; feature: soil; material...
TTACGTTATCTAATAAGTATTTATCAATAATCATTGATTATATTCTTTTAAAAAACTGCAATAATTTAGGCAATAATCTGTATATCGGATATAGTAATGGAGGTTTAAACCCATTTACTCTGAAAGCATTTATACACTGTAAATTCTGTTTTCTAAGATTCTTCAAATAATTGTTTGATGTGCCACCCAATCTCATCTTAACAGTAGTAATGGGTAGATACTTAGTTCTAATATTGTGTTTTTCAAAGAATCTAAGCATTAACTCAGTGTCAGCCGCAAGCGAGAAATTCAAATTGAAGTTGCCATATTTTTCATACACCTCTCTTTTTAGATATAAAGTAGGGTGCGGTGGATGCCATCCCTTAAAGAAGCCTCCCTTTTTAAATGAACTCGATACCCAATACCTTACTATCCTATCGGGGTTATTTCGGCTCACATAATATAAATCTGTAAATATACCCTCTAAAGTTGAGTCAGAAGCAAACTCATTAACAATACTATTGATTACATCGTTGGAAGTAAAAAAATCATCCGAATTTAATATTCCAATTACATCACCAGTAGCACAATTAATACCCTTATTCATTGCATCATATATCCCTCTATCAGGCTCAGAGATAATACGATTAACTCTATTTGGCATGCCCATAATAGTTTTAATTGTATTATCGTTGGAAGCACCGTCAATAATAATATGCTCAATATCATCATACCATTGGCTGTCAACTGATTTAATACAGTCAGCTATATGAGCTTCACTATTATACGTGACGGTTATTATGCTTACCTTCATAAGTAAAAGACGTTCCTTATCACCTAAAACTCTCCAGTGTCCTTCTCATTGCTTCTTTGGTAGATACTAGCATACGGTTGATACCCAGTGCTCACATAATCTTTTCGCTGCTCACAACATAGTTCACGGAAAGCTTATGCAGCCTCTCTTTGTTAAGCCTAAGATGAAACACCCCCGCATCGAAGCTACTGCACTCATAAACCCAAAATCACCTTCTCAGAAAACTACTGGATTTCTTTCGTCATAAATGAGTGTATATCAAGTTGACTTGATGTATACTCATCATGATTTAAATACAGATTGGGATCACCGACAATAAATCCAGTTCCAATTTTAAGGTTAGATGGTAAAAATTAGGAGATAGATCTTCTTAAAATGGCTTCTTTATATCTCCCCACTTCACACTAATTTGCTTTTCCAATTAAATACTGAACTCTATCTTTTATTAGAGTAAGTTCATCTGTAATTGATTTTTGAAATTTATTAGCATCCATTTTACATCACATTTTCTAAAAAGTTACAAACTGTATTTTAACACACTCAAATTTCAACTATAGTGTTGGGACGAATTCTCACAAGTTAATCCTGAAATTCTCCATCACATCCAACGGCTGCCACCCCAACTCCCGTTTAGCTTTCTCATTAGAAAAAGTAAGAGACTCTGTTATTTTCGTCAACTTCATAGAGTTGATGGGTGCCTTGTTACCTAACAGGTCACCAACTAGGGCTATTGACTTTGCCATCCAATATGGAATAGAAGTGGGGGCTTTTTTACCAAGCTGTTTAGATATAAGAATCTCCAATTCTCTAAAGGAAGGTTGCGAATCATCACATACGTTATACACACCGCCTTTTTCAATCAATGGCAATATCAAACGATTAATATCTTCAACCATAAGAACGCTTTTGCGAGCCTTTCCCCTAGCAATCGATAAGTATTTACCAGTTTTAATACCGTTTATCATTGCACCAAGATTTCCCGGAGGATTTGGACCAGCAATAAGAGAAGGTCTGATAATACCTAAGATAACATTATTACGAACACACCAATCCGTAAGAAACTCTTCAGCCTGTATTTTACTCAAAGCATAAGGATCCTTACCATTTAAAGGACTATTTTCAGTAATATTCTCACCAAATTCCAATCCATATACAGCAACAGTACTTATAAAAATAAAAGCCTTAGGAACCCCCGAAGATTCTAAAGCCTTGCATAAATTCACTGTACCCTGATAATTAATATCGAAAAACAACTTCTTCTCTTCTTCACTCTTAGGCACCATGTGTGCTTTCCCAGCAGCATGTAAAACTACATCAAAAGATTCATTTAGTGATGGAACTGCATTTGCGATATTTACATTATAAGTATCATTTGAAGTTAACCCCAATGTCTCCACGTCGAACTGCATTTGTAAATTAGGCAGAATATTATTCCCTAAAAAACCCGATGCACCTGTAAATAGTAGTTTCTCCATTTTTATTTACTTATAGCTGTTATTACTGTTTTCAACATTTTATCAGCAAGGATATTTTTGTCAAACTCACTTTTTGCAATACTCTTTGCAATCTCTCCCATTTTTGAAAGGACTTCAAGATTTTCTGATAAACTTATAAGTAAATAGGCCAAATCAGCAGGATTATCCGGATCTACTGTGAAACCTATGTTGTGTTTTTCTAAAAAGTCCTTCATCCAACCACCTGTATTCTGTATTACAGGTATACCTGCAGCTAACGATTCAAAGAACTTATTTGGAGATGATGTGTCAAGTACTTTTACTCCTTTAAGTGGAACTAGCGAAACAAATGCGTTCTGTATCAAACCAACAAGTTCACTTTTTGGTAGAGAATCCAATATAATAAAGTTTTTAATTCCCTCAGAAAGTGCTTTATTAATTAGTGTGTGTTTCAATTGACCTTCTCCAACTAGAACTATCTTCAAATCGTCTCTACCTTTCTCTTGTAGTATTTTTGCTGCCTCAAATAACCATTCAGAGTTGTTTACCAAACCTATATTGCCTGTATATAGTGCATACTTCTTACTTGACAAACCGTGTAAATAAGGATTTGGAACAGGAGTAGAAAATAATTCAATATTTGCAGCATTAGTTACAGAAGTAATATTCTTATATCCAAAACGGTTATAAATATTTTCTTTCATACCTGGGGAAAGAACAATTATATGTGAGGCAGCTTTATAACAAACCCTTTCAAACCAATAAGACAATTTTATTAATAGTTTACTTTTAATTACTTTCAATTCAATTGCTCCCTCCGGCCATAAATCCCTTACTTCAAAAATAAACTTTCGGCCTCGTAAGTAGTGAGCAACCAATCCTGGCAACCCTACAGTAATCGGACCTGAAGATGCTATTACAATATCAGCTTTCAAGGTTAGTGCATACCAGCATGAAGTAAACATATAGAGTAAAAAGGTCCATATTCGTTTTACAATGTTTTGCCTATTGTCGATATTAACATTTATAACTTTGAGTTTAATACCATCAACCTCTTGGTTTTCTATGAATTTAGTAGCCACTAAATCTGATTTACTATATACACTTGTAACTACTGTTACATCATGTCCTAACTCAACCCAACGTTTAGTAAATTCATAAACTCTTGTTCCCCATGTTCCTTTAGGAGTGGAGAAATATTGATAAAAATATACGATTCTCATTTAACAGTAATATGCGTAGTCAGTTTCCCTTTAAAGGAGACCATTATTTTGGTGTTCTCTATTCGTTTGTTAAATTCTGGTGAATAATAAGTGGATTTCGACTTAAGTGAGTCACAATTATTAAAGATTATATTGAAATACTCTCCTTCCAGTTGATTACCAGTAATGTTAAAGCTAATCTCAGGAGCGAAATGAAAGTGTGCAATACCTGTCTCATTTTCAATATCATCAATTATAGTCAAACCGTTTTCAGTTAGAGACAGTTCTCTTGTATGCCTCACCCCAAACTTTTTTAAATAACCATCGTGTGATGCAACTATTCTTTCAGAGCTTTCTTTGAGAATCGAAACTTTAGCACGTTTTGCAACTCTGTGCCCTGACCATACCTCACTCGAATTCTCATCATTTATAGTAACAGTATTATGAGCTATTGTTGAACGTTCATGTAATCGTGTATTGTTGATTTCGTATGTTGATGTACCAGAATCCACAATAAATGGCTTGCCTTTTAAATGAAGCTCAAACGAGAGTGTATCTGCATGTGCATGACCCGGTTGATAAGTAGGCCCAACTTCACCTATGTCAAAGAATAATTCGATATTCTCAGAAGCTAGTTTTCTATACCCCGAATCTGACAATTTTAAATGTTTTGTAGGAGCCAGATTTAATTCTTTTGCATATGATTGTAACTGATTTGGGGTGGGAGCTATACTGTTTGCTGCATCATTAAACAATGGAATATCACCATTTCTGAAAGTGAAGTTATTCATAAATGCAAGCATTTTCTCAGCCCTATCTTTTAGCAACTGAAGCAATTCTTGGTTGAACAGATTATTATTAGATACTAAATTAAAACAATCCAGTACTCTGTAAGTCATTAAACAATGATACATAGGGCTCAATTCAAAATGTGCACCATCTTCTAAAATCTGTTCGTCAAGCTCATTAATCAAAATATTCCTTGCCTGTTTATATAAACTAATATCGTTGAAATAATAAGAGCCAAACAGTAAAGCAAAACCATTTTCTAATAAATGATTTCCTAACAAATGATATTCTTTTTGTTTACACAACAATTGCAGTTGTAACCACAAGGAATTTTGATACTTAGAATCATTTATATTATGAGTAATAAAAAACCGGATCCAGTTCATTATCCTCAAAGAAATAGGATAAGATTCCAATCCGACTTTATTATTACTGATTGTTTCTATAAACTCATCAATAAGCTTTAATCCTTCATTTACTGTAATAGTTCCTTGATTAATAAATTCAAAATAGTTCAGATTATATGTCCATAACCTTCCGTACTCAGGGTAATTCCAATCTATTTTATCAGTAAATGAATGTTCTAAATTAAGAAAAGTAAAGCTATTACTTGATTTATAAGAATTACAATTGTGTATAGCTTTACTGAATTTAAGCTTTTCTACTTTAGGTTCCGAAATAGAAGTTCCGGTTTGCAATGATGGATTTTTACCAAACCTATTTCTAATAAAATACTTTAATCTATATCTAATCTGAATTGGTTTCAGATAACGGATAGTATTAAATAGTAAAGTAAATTTAGAAATTGTAACCATCACAATTTATTTATCACCTATAAACTCAATTATCCTCTCACAAGCCTGTCCATCACCATAAGGGTTATTTGCCTGCGACATTGTGTTGTAGTATTCTTCATCATCCAATAAACGTGAAGTTTCGGAAACTATAAGATCATAGTTAGTGCCAACAAGCTTTACAGTACCGGCTTCCACAGCTTCAGGACGTTCTGTAGTGTCACGCATCACCAATACAGGTTTACCCAATCCGGGAGCTTCTTCCTGTATACCACCGCTGTCGGTCAGTACTAAAGTACTCTGATTCATCAGATAGACAAAAGGAAGATATTCCAGAGGTTCAATAAAGTGGATGTTATTAATAACAGATTCTCCAAAGATCTCTTTAATTGGCTTTCTTACGTTTGGATTCAGGTGCATAGGATAAACAAAATCCACCTCAGGATATTTCTCAGTGAGGGTTTTAATAGCATTGCACATATTTATGAAACCATCTCCAAAGTTTTCTCTCCTGTGCCCAGTTATAAGTACCAGCTTACGCTTATTAGGAAGAGGTGAAGTAAAATCTTCTACCATCTCACCGGGCAGACCACTATTTATAAGAGTAGCTTTAATTTCAGACTGCAGACTCTTATCACTCTTGATCTTATCTAAAACCAAAAACAAAGCATCAATAACTGTATTTCCCGTAATGGTAATTGTAGATTCATCAACACCCTCCTTTAATAAGTTCTCTTTACTGAGAGCAGTAGGAGCCAGGTTATATACCGAGATTCTGCTTGTAATCTGCCTGTTCATCTCTTCCGGCCATGGACTGTAAATATTGTGAGTCCTTAGCCCTGCCTCAATATGAGCAACCGGAATCTGTTGATAAAATGCGGCCAGTGCTGCAGCCATTGATGTGGTTGTGTCTCCATGCACGAAAACAACATCAGGCTTTGATTCACTGTAAACATCTCTTAATCCAGTAAGCACACGAGCTGTAACATCATAAAGGTCCTGACCCTGTTTCATTATATTAAGATCATAATCGGGCTTTATATCAAAAAGATGTAGTACCTGATCAAGCATTTCGCGATGCTGACCTGTTACACATACAATTGTTTCAAATCTATCGGTATGTTTTTGAAACTCCTTCACCAGAGGAGCCACTTTAATTGCTTCCGGACGAGTACCGAATACCAGCATCACCCGTTTTTTTTGTTCCATTATATTTTATTTGAAAGATTAATTTTAATTGCCAAGACATCATGATTTATAATCATGTGTACTAAGTAATAATTACTATTTTCTAAATACCCCTGCGAAATCAAGAATCACCTTATCATCACTCCAGGGTAGTTCCTTGAACTGATTATGGGCAACCAGTATAGCTATAATATCAGCCTTCTCATAAGCTTCTTTGTAATCAGTCAGTTTAAATACCTTGTGATCATCAATATTAGGCTCAACAATAAGGAAATCAGCATTATTATGTCCCTGCATAACCTTAGTTGCAATATACTTGGCAGGAGATTCACGCAGGTCGTCAATGTTAGGTTTAAAAGCCAGTCCCATCAGTGCCACAACAGGTTCTCTGCCGTGCTCCAGTTCAAAATTCTTAATAGCTGCCTGTGTTTTCTCTGCACACCAGAAAGCCTTGTAATTATTAAGCTCTCTTGCCTTACCAATAATCTGACTCTCCATAGGAAAAGCTGATGTAATAAAGTATGGATCCACCGCAATGCAGTGACCACCCACACCACTACCCGGCTGAAGAATATTCACCCTTGGGTGTTTATTAGCCAGTTCAATCAGCTCCCATACATTAATACCTGCTTTATCGCAAATAATAGACAACTCATTGGCAAATGCAATCTGCACATCTCTTGATGAGTTTTCAGTAAGCTTACACATCTCTGCAGTGCGGGTATTTGTTTTGTGACAAACACCTTTTACAAACTTGCTGTAAAACTCAACAGCCTTTTCTGTTGATTCAGGATTAAGTCCACCTATAACCCTGTCATTATTCACCAACTCATAAATAATATTACCTGGAAGTACCCTCTCAGGGCAATAAGCAATATAAATCTTATCTTTTAGTTCCGGACGTTCACTGAAAATCAATTCCGCCATATTCTCAGTAGTCCCAACAGGTGACGTCGACTCAATAATGTACAGATCCCCCTCTTTCAGGAAAGGAATAACATTACGTGTAGCTGCTTCCACGTAAGAAGTGTCAGGCTCGTGATCACCTGTAAATGGAGTAGGTACCACTATAAGAAACACATCACTTGATTCAGGCTCTGACTGTGCTTTAAGCCAACCATTACTTACTACTTTCGCAGCAAGGTCTGCCAGTCCCGGCTCCACTATATGAATCTTACCCTTGTTGATAGTCTCAACTACATGAGGGTTTACATCCACCCCAACTACCTCAATACCATTATCTGCAGCAACAATTGCTGAGGGCAGACCAATGTATCCTAATCCTATAAAACATGCTTTCATATATATGTTATCTTATTAATTGTCTTTTATTAATATTCTTCAAATATAACTAGATTTTTTCACTATTGCGTAGATTAAACAAACCTAGTAATTTAATCTATTGAATTGACTTTTAAATTAACCTTTCCAGAACTAGTTAGAATGGGATAATTTATCTTCTTGAAACTAAATTCGATCTCCACATTATCAGAATCGAATAATTTATGGACATCGTTCATATCAATATGTTTGTTTGGAACAAATAAAATAATAGCTTTACCTGGATCATCTTGAAATACTTGAATGTGATCAGAAAAATTGAATAATTCATGATGTCTTCCAAAAATAAGTCCTGTTAATGGTATTTTTTTCCCATTTTTATCCAATATATAATCACCTATTCTACCCTCTTTTATCTGAAACTGACTTAAAATGGCTTCACCCGAACGTAATGGTTCTATCAGATCTTCTGTGTCATACCTTATTAAGGGAGAAGCGAAATTAAAATATGAAGTCCCTATTAAATGGTATTTATCATGATATTTGATTGATTCGGCGAATCCGTACGTCTGGTATGCACTATAAATATTTTTTTCTTCTTCTATAGCCATAACACATGTTTCCGTGTGACCATAAAATGGTTGGCAGGGGACACCAAATACATTCTCTATTTTACTCCTGTAGTGTGGTAAAGGAGTTTCGCTGGATAGAAAAACCGCTTTTAGATTTTCTCTCAATAAAGTTAATAGTTTATTATCAGTCTCACAATGGATTGCAAATTCATAAATTGCACTAGGATAACCATGCAAATATTTAATCTTGTATCTACGCTGTATTTCAACTAATTCTTTTGCCTGTTTTGACTCATCCCCATAAATATCATATATTAATGAATTTCTAGCAAAGTCATAAGTTATCTTATTATTTACTTTAGCACGTCCACCAAAAACCAACTTTAAATCAGACGGCTTATATCCATACACAGACCACATGTTATGAATATGCGCCCATTCGTTCCCATAACGTAATGGATCCATATAAAATGAAAAAGGATTTCCAGAAGAGCCACCTGTATTTACTAACAATCTGTTTTTAACTTTAAAACTTCTATCTTCAAGTTCATATTTTCTTAAATCCGATTTTGTAATAACTGGAACTCTTTTTATGTCGCTTATTGACTTAATATCGCCAGGTTCAATACCATGTTTTGTATATAAATCATTGTAGAAAGGAATATTATTATAAGCGTGAGTAAATATTCTCACAAATTGATTTATAATATATTCTTCCTTCTCCTTGGAACTAAATGTTTTGAAAGAGTTTATAAGTTTGGATTGCTTCTCGTATAACTCACCAATTCCAGGTCGTTTGTTGTAGGGTATTTTATTCAATAATAAACCTAACCAAATCGGCAGAGTTATTTTACGAGTTTTTAAAAAATTCAATAGGCGATTCATTTACTTTCCTTTGTTTAAAATAATCTTCATTAACCGTGCTCTCAAACTAACCAAATTATTCTTACAATGTATTTGATGATTAGAATCATCCCAATAATAAATCGGAAGCCCTTTATTCTTATGGTAATGGTTTTTCTTGTACCAACTTTTGTACTCTTTATCCGACAATCCTAAGAAAGGTGTGTGACTGATCATTGTTGGGCTGTCTTTACCTTCAGTTTGTAGATAAGTTAACTCTGATGTATCTCTGTTATAGTCGAAAAAATGAAACTTATAATCATCATTTGCTAAATCCCATTCAAACGCCAATTCAAGGTTGCAAAAGTCGGGGAACGCCAATCTCCCATCAAAATAGTATTTCTGTCTGAACATCCAATTTCCGAGACTGTAAACGATTGGTCGTCCCTTGTAAGTTTCAAAACCGCCAATCCGATGAGGATGTGATCCTATCACACCCCAAGCACCCAAATCGATTACCATTTTAGCCAACTCGCGTTCAAATGGTTGTGGCTCTGCCTCTAATTCATAACTCCAATGCATGTAAGTGATAATTTTTGCGTCAGGATAATCTTTTACAGCTTCACGTACAGAATCCAAAACGTGATCTCTTGTCAGAGGGTTAACTCCTGCCAAATTATTAGATGCCACATCACATTGAATCACCTCCCAGCCGAAATTCAATATAACAATTTTGTACCCATCCTCTTCAATGAGCAGTGGCTTCGATGCTTCCTCTATATTTTTACCAATACCACAAAATGGTATAGATAAACTGTTTAGATGGTATAATGTTGTTTCTAAGTCAGAAATATCAAATATATGATTATTAGCAAGTGCAAAACCTTTGAAATCGAAGGTATCAATAAGTCTTTTAACTGAATTAATATCATTAAAAACGCTTCGAGATTTCTGATATTTGTTGTTTGTGTTTTTGACTATACTACCTTCTATGTTTCCGAACCACGATTTATTAGAAAAAAAGTTAGGATTTAAACTTTTAAAACTCTTCGTCAGTAGATCAGGCATTGCTATATCTCCTACGAATATCATAAGCTATAATTTTTTTTAATAAAGGATATTATTTTTTCGCCATCGTCATCAATAATCTCTTCTATAGCTACATTTTTTATATTTTCAACTTTCTCATTGATTATTTTTTCATTTAAACTGGAAATGAAGTTGTTTATCTTGTTTTCATCATATGGATTGATACTAAAACCAGTACCATATCTTTCTACCTGTTCAGATAAAAATGAGTTCTCACTAACTATAATGGGTTTATAAAAATACATAGACTCGTAAAGTTTGTTTGGTTCTGCAATTTTAACACCAATTGATCTTATGTCGTAACACGAAACTACGATGTCAATACTATCATAGATGTCAGTTAAATCATCCGGGTTTTTAAAAGAACCATGATAGACAATGTTTGAATATTGTTTCGTTAACTCAATTGCCTTGTGAGATAAGTTTGATTCCCCAAAAAAATGAAATTGATGATTGGTGTGATATTTCCCAATTGTTTCAGCTACATTAAAAATAGTATTAAATCTAATAGCACCAACAAATGCAAAACTCAAATGATTAATATCAAATTCTTTTATTGATGGTCTAGACTTATTTGTGAAAGACGAATCAATTCTATTTGGTTGAATAATTACATTATTAAGTTGTTTCGCACCAAATAAGTGATCCTTAAACCCTTTAGATGTCATAACTGTCAAAACAGAACTTTTTACGAGTGTTCTATCAACTTTTCTAATAAACCATTTTATGTATTTAAACTTCTTTTTTTCGTATAAGATGTCCGAGATTTCATAAATATAAGGTAGTTTTTTAAGCATTACAAATAGAGCCATCATATAACCAAAACAATAGAAAAGTGTATTATTTGTCCCCTCAACCCTTATTATATAATTTAATGTTTTGTATGATTGTATTAATTTTGAGAAATAACCGGTTCCATTTTTTTGCTTCCCTAAAACTACTATTTCATGCCCTTCAATATTGGCATTTTCATTATATGAGCCTCTATCAAAACCATATATTTTAACATCAAACCCAGCTTTTATAAAACTCTTTACACGTTTAATACACCGAGGTTGTGAAATAGATGTCAATAAAAATAATATTTTTATTTTTTTATTTTTTTCCATTAATTTGCTTTTTCAATAAAATTTCAAAATTTAATTATAATGTTTTTCACTCTACGTTCATTACTATAATTCCGAGAGTTTTTTTAAAATATCGTCTGCTTTATCTGTATCATTAGGGTTATCAATGACTATTTTAACTAGATTCCTTGTTTTAGTTTTACCTATTATTTTTTCATATGCCTTTAGCATCTGATAGTCATTTAATCCCTGTTGAAAACAAAGCCATCTCAAGCTTAACAACACTTTATTATTTTCATCCAAATAAATGACAGAATATTCCCTATTGCCATTAACCACTTTATTGTAATAAGCATCATTTACAGAGGGTATGTTACAATAATTCCAAAATCCTACACCTTTTAAGTCAAAATAATACGCATGCCACGACATGAGTCTGTAATCTTTATACGGATCTAATTCCCTCGATTGATTATCAGCAGTATATACCCAGATATTTTTATTATCAATTCTTCTTATTCTGTTTAAATGCGACATTGGGATTTGCACTATATCAGCAAATTTACCTGCTTGATACGATTTCTCGTTATTGATTGTAACAAATGTTTTAAAATTTGGTATATTAGCTTTTCCCCACCTTACTATTTCTATGTAATTATTTATATCGTTTGGTTTTATCTCATCATATGGATAAAAATACACCTCCTCTATATTCACACCTAAACCCGACAACTCTCTTTGCATCATCTTATACCATATACTGAAATTAGATTTCCAGGTATTATCTAAAAATGTTTTTCCTTTAAATCTACTTTTAGGACTTGTCGAGAAATTATAGAAAAGTAGTATTTTCTTATTTCCTAAATTCTTAAAGTTAGAAAGATATTTCTTTAACTTAGAAAAGTCTGTTAATGTCTGTCCAACCAAAAATGAGGAATGAACAACTATAGTATTAACACCTGCATTTTCCAAATCGTTTACAGCAAATTGTATATTATCTTTTAATAACGTCTTATCAAGATATGCCCAAAGATTCACATTTAATTTTCCATTCTGTATATCGAGTGATGTTTCCTTTTTATTTAAAACTATTTCACCTATCAAGTTGATTTTTTTATGGTCAAAAATCTTAATATTTCCACTATAGTTGTTATTTTGGAACATTTTAGCAACAAAGTACTTATTTTCACCAGGCTTAAGATCTACCATATTGTTAGAAACAGGGCGTAGTGCATCTTTTATATTGACTCTATTTTGGCTTATTACAGGTAAAATCTCATAGACGGTATAATCTAAAACATTTGAGCTCTGAAATAAAATAGATTCCATTGTTGAACTGTTGTTAATAAGAGAGAAATAATGTAATCCACTCTTTTGAACTACCATTTGGTGTTTATACGCATTCTTTTGGTTATTATAAGCACTATTTAAGTTGAATTTATTCAAATCTTCAATCGAAAGGATAGGTGTGAAAATAACACCCTGTGGTAAAACCTCACTCTGAACGGCTTTAATAAAATTATCGACAGATTCTTTCTTTGTATCTAAACTTTTATCTGTTGGCATAAAATTTCCCAAATAATATTTAGCAGCCTCGTATTGCTTTATATTGTTGCGTATTTTCAAAGATTCATTAGTAGCATTGTTGATGTAGGAATCGAAATCAGACTTGCTTATTAAATGCGGACTATTTTTATTTATTTTTTCTTTAGCCTTGCTTCCATAGACTTCAATTTCATCTAAGAACAAATATTTACCATTAGTTTTCAAAACAAAGGTCACATAACGGCCTATGGCGTTTAAGTTTTTTATTTTAAAACTTTGAACCTTGTAATCTCCAACACTATTATCTTCGGATAACATTAAATCACCATGATATTCAAATTGAATATTATCTGAACTACTAAACACAAGGCAATTCAAAGGAAAGTTAACTTCTGCTCCAATTCCTCTCGCTGTATTAATCAAAACACTTTCGATTATGAAATTATCGTCCAAGTTTAAATTAATTCTAACCTCTTGAGCATCTCTCCATCCGACAGTTGATTTATTCTGCCAGAAGCGTCTTTCTGATTTCTTAAATCCATCTGTTAAGTCTTTGTAGTCTGAGCCTTCTGTTAAAGAGTAGTTAGGAGTTACCGACAGAGTGTATTTCTTATCTTTTGCTATATTCTGCCCATTCAAATATGAAATACTAGATACAAGAGAAACTAATAATAAAAGATGTATCTTTTGCATATAATTTATAAATTATCAAATTACTTAATTTATCATTCTCCCTGGATACCCATAAAGATTTTGATCAAAATAAAACTGATACCAAAAACTGCTATTCTCATTTGAAGTTATTATAGATAAGTAAAATATTCCTAAAAATATAAATATCAAACCATAATAAAAATAAGCATGAAAAACCCCTCTTTGTGAATCCTTGATTTTTGTTTTAAACAAATAATAAAGAAAAAATGCATACATAATAGATTGAAATATATAGAAGTACCTAAACGGACGAGTTAGAGAAATAAATCCGACAGGAAACACATACATAGTAAGTAACCCAATAAAAAAGAAGAAATAAATAATATTAAACCGTTTAGAATTATAAAACAATTTGAGTTTTTTACTAAATAATATAACAATCACATTTAAAACTATCCTGAATATGTATACTAAACCTGTCCCTTCACTTTCTCTATAACTATTCATTAATCCCTCAATATTATAGCTACGTCCATACATATCAGCACCCAGTATACTAATATATGTGTTGATAAACGACTCAATATTTGGGAGGAATACTTCAAATGCACTCTTCAAAACAAAGGCTGAGCCTAATAAAATTAACTGCAGAGGTATGCTCTTGAAATAGTCTCTCCCGTTTCTAAGAATTGGGTAGAATACAATTAAAACAATCGCACTTTTATGAATCAGAGTAGCAACAACACACCAAATCAAGTATCTCCATAATTTCTTCTCTTCAATATATTTTATAGAGAATATCCAAATACACATTGCCAATGATTGACGAATCACGTTCATCCAATTAAGCCATTCTCCATTTGTGAATAAGAAAAAAACTAGAAAAGGGAATAAATACCTCTCATCTTTGAAAACATAAAAGAAAAAAAAGACTTGAATAAACGCAATAAAGCTAAAATATATTACATAATGCCAATTTAATCGCCAACCCACTTCTGATAAAAGAAAAAACAGTGGCTCATTCTTCCCAACATGAATTTTATCTAGGTATCCATGTAAATATCCCAAATGATCTACTCCCACATCATATCTCATCCCGAAAATGATTGCAAAGAGGATCAATGGAAATATAACCTCAAATCTCCAAAAAGATCTTTTTACTAGTATTCCAGAAGATGATATATAGCCATTTCTTCTTGATGCATACACTGCAAATAAAATCATTGTGAACATTAGAAGACTATATACAATAATACTTTGGAGCATATCTTGATATTATAACAGTTTAATCAATTACATTTATAATTACTAAGATCCCTTATAACAGTCTCCGAATTACCTTCATAGGAAGAAAGTAGATCAAACTTAAAAACTTTAATATTTCAAACTTTTCCTTAAACAAAACTCCTCCTTTTGTAGTAATAAAAAATGAGGCGTATTTATCATAATACATGCTACGGGTTAGATTGTTTCTTTCACAATAATACAAATCCTTCAAAACGATATATCCATCATATATCTTTCTTGATGTTCCTTGTTTTGAAACAACTCCTCCATTATGTAGCCTATAAACCCCCATAATGTCATTGAAACAATAACCTTTACCACTTTTCATTATAAAATACACAATAACATTATCACGCATTTTTCCTTTATAATGTGACATATTACTCAAGGCTGATTTCCTATAAACCATAGTTAATGTCTTAGTTATCCATATCTTAAATGGATAGACAAAAGAGATTCCTTCATTATTGTTCTGAAAGAGATTATTTTGATCATCTGAATACCATTTATTGTTTTCAAAATCAAGCTTATTATACCTGTGACAAGTTAACACATACTCTGGGTTCTCCTCCAGAAAATCAACCTGCTTCTGCAATTTCAACGAATCAGTCCAATAATCATCACCTTCACAAGTAGCATAATATTTTCCACGTGCACGACCTCTTTGTATGCGGCCAATTGAACCATCTCTTTTAGAGTATTGATTCTCTGTCTGATATATCGGTTTAATCAAATGAGGATATTTCTCTTCATACTCCCTTATAATACTGGCTGTTTTATCGGTAGATGCATCATCATGAATAAGAATCTCCACCGGAAAGGTAGTTTTTTGCATTAAAAACCCCTCTATTGCATCACGTATAAAATTTTCGTGATTATATGTTATGCAACTGATACTTACTAGAGGAACAGTATCTTCACTCCACTGTTGTGAAGTTATAGGAACAGATTTATCAAGAAATTCAAACATCAAACAGTTTATTTAAAATTCAGTCAAAAAAAATAATGACGCAACTAAAATTAATTATTTAGCGGCTAATTGGTGTTTCTTCAAAATATTATTCGCCATTTTCACCATAGGGGGACCAATAAATTTATTGTCTTTTACAGCAACACCTTTACCTAAAGCTACAGCTTCTTCTGATAACTGCAACATTTCTGTTGCCCAAGCAACTTCATCTTCCGAAGGAGAATAATATTGATGTACCAAAGGTATTTCCTTGGGATTTAAAACCAGCATGCCCTCAAATCCAAGGTTTCTTCCAATTATAAGATTTCGTTCAAGATCTTCTAAATCATGAACACGAATATGAACAGTATCTATCGGGATAACATTATTTGCTTTGGCACCCATGGCAATGATAGATCTGGCTGAGAATATACTCTGACTTTCTAAGTCATGTTTCCCTCCTAATTCAGTCATGAAATCTTCACAACCAAATGCAACAGCAACCAATCTCTCCGGACAAGCTGTACAAATATCCTGAATATTCATAACAGCACCAGGAGTTTCAATCAGTGCAATGATTTTAAATGTATGTTTGGGGATTTTCTTTTCAAACTCAATTGTTTCCAATAGTTTCCCAAAGAAATAAATATCCTCTCCTTTTTTTGCCTTTGGATACATGAATCCATCGATACCAGAAATAGTAAGTTGATAAACATCCTGCAACAGATGTCCACTTTCTCGATCATTCACGCGAGGAAAAACAATTTTATCACTAAATTTTCCTTCGTTAGCGAACTTTATAATATTATCTCGAGCTATCTGCTTATTTTCTACAGGTTGTACTGAATCTTCAATGTCTAATAACAACACATCTGCATCTCTGCGAAGTGAACTTTCCATCAATTTATCATTGTGTGCCGGAACAAACATTAAACTTCGCATTAAATAGTCATTTTTCATATTCTCTTTTCTTTATAAGAACATTTCTTCTGAAGCTTATAACTTCAACCTTATTATGATTATATCCGATTGTTTCTACATAAACAACACCTCTGTCTGGCTTACTTTTTGAATCTCGTTTACTGAGAATTCTCGTCTTAGCATAAAGCGTATCGTTCAGGAATACTGGGGATAAATGCTTAATATCCTCATAACCCAAGTTGGCAATCGCCTTACCACTGATATCGGGAACTGTCATCCCTACTACAATTGAAAATACTAATGTACCAACCACCAGTATTTTACCATGTTGATTTTTTGATGCATAATCCAAATTTGTATGAACCGGGTGATGATTCATTGTCAAGAGTGAAAATAGATTATTATCACTTTCAAATATAGTTTTCGATAGTGCATGTTCAATTACATCACCTTCAACAAAGTCCTCGTAATAAAGGCCTAATACTGATTGTTTCATCTGTTATATTTATTACCTGGATAAAGGTTTCGCCGGATTACCTATAAGAATCTGTTTTGATTGAACATCTTTCACAAGATTCGCAGCCATACCAATTATGTTATAATCATCGATATTGATAAAATTCTTACTTGAAGAATTCAATCCAAAAAAATTACCATTTCCAATTTTCAAGTTACTCCCTATGACACTATGACCCGCAATAAAATTATTATCACCCATCATTGTATCGTGTCCTACAAGCGAATTGGAATTAAATGTATTGAAATTACCCATTTTCACATTCGGATTAATCACAACATTAGCGAGAATGATATTACCATAACCGATCTGAGCACTTCGAGCAACAGTTGCTAATGGATGGATGAATGTTAAATATCTTTCAATTGGAATTTGAAAACTTTCTCTTAGTTTAATTCTCTCTTCAATTACATCACTACGATAAAGAGAGTAAATAAAAAAAACATCATCAAATCTTTTATACTTACCATAGACATTATATGTCTTATCTAAAATTGGAATTCCGTTAATTTCATCACCAAATGATTCATCATCAAATGCAAAACCTAGCAATTCATACTTTTCTCCAAATTTTTCAACTGCATTTAATATTTGTTCAGCAATAACTACTGGAGTCCCTTTACCACCTATAATTATTATTTTTTTCATAGGATCGAATTTATTTATTTCTAAAAATGAAACGATAAATCACTCTAATTAGCTGTATACGCGCTAATCTATTTCGTAGTTTAAATAAACTTGCCTTGATTTTATATTTTTTGGGTATTTGATAGTTCGTTTCAATCATAAGATCATGAATTTCTTTTAAGAAATGATCCTTTTTATAATTAGCAAGAACATTAATAAAAATTGAATCTTTATGCTTCCTATATTTTTGTAAATCAAATCTGTTTGAATAATGCTCAATTTTACCCAATAAATCAAGTGTAATTAAAGTTCTCAGACACTTTATACATTCAGAACAATTCGGCCTTGTATCTTTTTTATACTGTGTATAATGCTTTTCATTGTATATGTCTGCTGCACATACATATAAATTATTTTTAGCAATTTTATTATCTGCAATATACTTTGTTTTCTCAACTCTATTCAGATCACTATTAGCAATAATTATTTGACTGTTATTATTTGACAGAAAAGAAGTTACCAACCATTCGTAATAATACTGATCGTGTTTACTTAGTTTTATATCCTCAATAGTCCCTGAAGAAGATATAAAATAGTATTTAAAAAACTTCTGAAGGGATAAAACACCAGCAATCAAACACATCGTAGATCTAGGCGAAAAGTTAAATATTTTCTCTTCTCTGTTGTTATAAAATAAATTGAAATTTGAGTCAATTGTTAATAACGGTAATCCAAAAATGTTTGATATAGATTTTGCTCTTTTTATGTCTTCCGCAAAAGTTACTTGCGTTTTTTTATAATCATTACCATATGACCCAACATTAAATAAAGTCAAATTTGTTAATATCAGATTATCTGTTACATCTTGTGTATGTTGTAAAACTGTAGTAAAACTATCAATACCTCCTGAAAATCCAGTTGCTACAGCTGTCGGATTGAAATTTAGCGTAATTGTACTTTTAGGAATTATCTTTATAGGTTTCTTTTCAAAAACCTTAGACAACGTATATGTAAGATTATTTTCAATTTGATAAAATAAAATCTCAGAAATTGGGGCATTTATATATATATCTTGTTTAGATACTAATGCCGGTAATAGCATTGCTACTACAAATGCATCTGCAACCTCATCACATAAGTAATTCCCATATTCATTTGGAACAGCAAAAAAAACATCTTCCTCAATATTTGAAACTTCATCTTTTATTTTTGAGATAAGATATGTTTGATCTTCTCTTGTTTCGATATAAGGTTTATTGATTATCATAATGTAATATATTCAAGTTTCGCAAGTAAAAATTCAGTAAAAATAATCGCATAAAAAAACGGCATAGAGGCTTCTGTAATTCACAGATTAT
>ENA-UOOK01003204-UOOK01003204.1-fermentation-metagenome-genome-assembly--contig:-NODE-3204-length-18916-cov-5.756853_pt1 | contig 18916 bp, 15 predicted proteins | sample MGYA00245777_ERZ724023 | MGnify/ENA primary metagenome ERZ724023 (study PRJEB28704, sample SAMN03018312) | fermentation metagenome | biome: anthropogenic terrestrial biome; feature: soil; material...
GCGACAATGACATGGCTTGCCTACACATTCATCCTTGTGCCGCTGAACCTGCAGTACCTCTACACTCTCTCGTTCATCCTGATCATCGCAGCATTGGTCCAGTTTGTTGAGATAGTGCTCAAAAAAGTACAGCCCGGGCTATATAAGTCACTCGGCATATTCCTGCCCCTGATAACTACCAACTGCGCAGTCCTCGGAGTAGCGGTCATCAACATGAACGAAAAATATACCTTCCTTGAATCCGTCGTCCATGCCTTGGGGGCTTCTGCCGGATTTCTGCTGGCGATAGTTCTTATGGCCGGAATAAGGGAAAGAATAGAGATAAGCCAGAACATGCCCAGGTGCCTGAGGGGGCTTCCAATCGCGCTTGTGACTGCGGGACTGATGTCGATAGCCTTCATGGGCTTCAGCGGGCTTATCAAATAGGGGGAAAATGATATGACTGGAATGATATATCCGGCAATAATAATGGGAGGCCTGGGACTTATATTCGGAGCCCTTCTTGCTTTCGCCTCAAAAAAATTCCATGTTGAAACAGACCCCCGCCAGGCTGATATCCGTACGATACTCCCCGGAGCGAACTGCGGCGGATGCGGTTATCCCGGCTGCGACGGATTTGCTGAGGCACTGGCAAACGGCACAGGAAAGATCACAGGCTGCGCTGCGGGAGGTTCCGCACTTGCAGAGAGCATTGCGGCGATACTCGGAGTCGAGGCCGTGACTGAGGAACCTAAGATAGCCTTCCTGAAGTGCGGGGGATCTAATGACAAAACAGTGAAGAACTGCGTCTATTACGGAGAGTATGACTGCAGGGCAGCATCCGTCATACCCGGCAAAGGACCTTCATCGTGCGCCTATGGGTGTATGGGACTTGGGACATGTGTCAGCGTATGCGCGTTTAACGCGATGACGATCAAAAACGGCCTTGCCGTGGTCGATCCCGAAAAATGCGTCGGATGCGGAGCATGTGTGGAGAACTGTCCCAGAAATGTCCTAGTCCTGGCACCCAGAAAATCAAAGGTAAACGTATCGTGCAACTCCCCGCTTAAGGGGCCCGACGTCAAGAAAGTCTGCTCTGTTGGATGCATAGGATGCACACTGTGCGTCAAGAGCTGTCCCGTCCAGGCAATAGAGATGAAGGGCGCCCTAGCGGAGATCGATCCCGCCAAGTGCATCAACTGCGGCGTCTGCGCTACAAAATGTCCCACGAAAATTATCACCGACAGAAGGACTGCCCAGGAGAGAGCCTCAGCAGAAACAGCCTCTGTCTAGAAATTTCAGAAAGAAATATTGAGAGGGCCCGGCCAATTTCGGACCCCCTCTTTTTTTACTAAGGTCACCTTAGAATTATTTTTTGTACTCTTCAGCAAGCTTTTCAAATGCGGGCAGGGATGCCTCTATCTGATCCGTCCTGACACAGTATGAGATGCGGACATACCCCGGACATCCGAAACCGTCCCCGGGAACAAGCAGGAGCTCATGTTTCTTTGCCCTGTCGCAAAACGCTTCGGCATCAGGTTCAAGCGCTTTTACAAACAGATAGAATGCCCCGTCCGGTTTGGCGCATTCGTAACCCATGCCTGTAAGACCGCTGTAAAGTATATCCCTGTTCTTTTTATATATTGAAATATCCGCAGTTCGGCCAATGCATCTTGCTATGAGATGCTGAAAGAGGCTCGGCGCGCACACATATCCCAGTGCCCTTCCCGCTCCGCAGACAGCTGCGTAAACATCTTCCCCGTCTTTCATCCTGTTGGAGACGAGTACATAGCCTATCCTCTCCCCCGGCAGGGAGAGCGACTTGCTGTATGAATAGCAGACAAAGGTGTTGTCGTAATGGCTGAGGAGGAAGGGAACCTCAACATCCCCGTACACCAGCTCCCTGTATGGTTCGTCCGATATCAGGTATATGGGATGTCCGTACAGTTTTGATCTCTCTTCCATTATCAGGCACATTTTTCTGATCGTCTCGAGCGAATAGACGACCCCGGAGGGATTATTAGGGGAATTGATGATGACTGCCTTGGTCTTCTCGTTTATCGCTTGCGCGAACTTTTCCATGTCGATCTGAAAGTTGGCAGTATCGGCCGGTATTACCGAAAGCGCTCCTCCTGCAGACTCGACATATATTTTGTATTCCGGAAAATATGGGGCAAAGGTCAAAAATTCGTCGCCCGGCAGTGCCAGTGCCTTGCAGCATATCGAAAGTGACGCTGCAGCTCCCGCGGTCAGATAAAAATGATCAGCCGTGATCTCTGTCCCGTATTTGCTGTTTATGTGGTCTGCCAGGATCTTTCTTACACCGAAGTCTCCCTGTGCGGATGTGTATCCGTGGATCTTGACAGGGTCTTCGTTGTTTACAAGATCAGTTATCGTCTCTCTGATGAAGGCGGGAGCGGGAACATTGGGATTCCCTATGCTGAAGTCGAATACTTTGTCCGCTCCGATCTCACCTGCCCTTTTCCTCCCGTATTCAAATATTTCACGGATCTGCGAACGTTTCTTGCCCAGTTCAAGCATCTTTTCTGAAATCATTTAAAAATCACTTTCCTCTCGTCTCAAAAGACAAATATTTTTTAAATATATTAAGCATCTCGGAAGCATTTTCCGGCAAGGATCTTTGTCGGCAGGTCTGATAAAATTATATTCTATACTGCCGTAAAAACAAAATATTTATGTCTCACCAATATTTTTCATCTTTCGGCATCATCGACCAATTCAAACATATCTGCAAAATAGTTGATTTATGTAAAGGAATTCCATGGCAAAAAAATAATTGTTATGATATTCTTACAATGCAGTTGAGAGGTAAAGAGACTGGGCATAAACCATCAAATCTCTGATGTCGGAGATCAAATCAAGGGGAGGATCTTTCAATATGAAAAAACGCGGTATTATTGCATTTTTACTTGTTCTTTGCTTTGCTGCGGCAGCATTCGCAGCTTTGGGACCCATCAAGATAAGCGACCAGAAACCGACCTTTGTCTATGTAGGACCTGTGGGCGACGGCGGATACAACTTCATGCACGACCAAGGCCGCAAAATGATGGAAAAGCTTAACCCCGGTATCAAAAGCTCGATAGTGGAATCCGTGCCCGAAGGCCCCGATGCAGAAAGAGTCATGGAGACGGCTGTACGCAACGGATCTAAGGTCATTTTTGCAAACTCCTTCGGTTACATGGATCACGTCATCAACGTAGCCAAGAAATATCCCGACGTCTATTTCATGCACTGCTCGGGCTACAAAGTGGCCCCGAACGTGAGCACATACTTCGGCCGCATGTATCAGCCCCGTTACCTTTCAGGACTGGTTGCCGGCAAAGCAACGAAATCCAACCTTATCGGTTATGTCGCAGCCTATCCGATCCCCGAAGTAATCCGCGGCATAAATGCATTCACCCTTGGAGTCCGCAAGGTCAACCCCAATGCAAAGGTAAAAGTCGTCTGGATATTCTCATGGCATGATCCGGCAAAGGAAAAAGAGGCAACAAAGGCTCTCTTCGATGCAAAATGCGACACAATAGCGATGCACGCCGACACCGGCGGTGCGCCTCAGGCTGCTGAAGAGCTCGGCATGTGGGTCATCGGATACAACAACCCGATGGATAAGTATGCTCCCACACGCCACCTCGTGACGCCTATCTGGAACTGGGGCAAGTACTACGACTACGCAGTCAAGAACATTGAGAAGGGCACCTGGAAATCCGAGCAGATCTGGTGGAGCATGAAGGACGGAATGGTCGACCTTTCTGCGTACGGAAAGGCTGTTTCCGAAGATACAAAGAAACTTGTCGCTGCCGAAAAGAAGAAGATCCTTGACGGCAAGTGGGATGTCTTCCACGGACCGATCAAAGGCCAGGACGGCAAGATAGTTGTCCAGCAGGGCAAAAAGCTCACCGATGGCGAGATGCTCAGTATGAGCTGGTTCGTTGAAGGCGTCGAGGGAACCATTCCCAAATAAAGAGAGCGTAAAATAATAGGGCTGGCTTGTCTTTTAGGCACGCCAGCCCTTTGTTTTTTCTCGGCATTATTTTTCCCAGATAAACTGGGATCATCGTCTCCCTTTCTTAGCTGCTCAGAATGAGACATACAGAATTATTTTTCTGTGAAAAGTTTCAATCCTCGGAGAAGATGGCGTTTCTGTAAAGTAATATACAATACTACGAAATAATTTCAGTTTTTGCGGGGGTCATGGTTTTGCGAAAAAAAATTACCTTGCTTATTTCATTATTTTTTATTTTAATTTCCAAATATACCGGCAGCGCGTACGCAGAAGAGCGGCTCTACGATGTAGCGGTGATAGGCGCGGGCTCAGGCGGATGCTCGGCAGCCATTCAGGCAGCAAGAATGGGGATGTCAGTCGCCCTTATAGAGGAATCTGACTGGATAGGCGGACAGATGACGGGAGCCGCCGTTTCGACGATGGATGACAAGACAAAGACCCGTACCGGAATATACCTTGAGTTCATAACAAAGGTCCATGAATATTACTCCGCAAGAAATACAAATTACAATATCTGCTACTGGGGAAGCGACACCATTGCATTTGAGCCATGGGTCGGCCAGATGATTTTAAAGGAGATGCTCGGACAGGCCGGACTGATCGACATAATACTGAAAGCCAGACCTCTCTCCGCAAAAGTGACGGATAACAGGATCCGTTCCGTCGATGTACAGGTCGACGGGAAAAATATTAACATCTCAGCTAAGGTCTTTATTGACGCTACGGAATGCGGAGATCTTATCGCCCTTTCCGGTGCCAGGTACCGGGCCGGAAACTCTCTGTCGCCCAAGATAGACAAAAATGCGATCATCCAGGACATCACTTATCCCGCAGTAATTAAACAGTACAAAGAGGGACTGCCTCCCGAGCTTAGGGTACAGGGACCACCTCCCGGATACACGGACCACCTTTTCAAATTCAGGATGACCATCAGGAAAAACGGAAGCACATGGCCGGGAGAGTACCCTTTCAGCCCGGTCGTACACAATGCTTACCGGGCAATACCCGACCCTTCGAACAGCACTTTCATTGACGGAGGAAAGCCCGAAACATGGCCAAAGATCTCAAAGACTGCCATTAACTGGGCGAATGACTATCCGGGGCAGAACGGAAGCACTCCGGGCCTTTCAGTGGAATTCCTTGAGAGTCCCAGCTTCAGGGTCCTTGCCACCAGAGAGGCGATGCTCAAGACCCTCGCGTTCCTATACTATATCCAGACGGAGCTGGGCATGTCTGACTGGTCTGTTGACAACAGGCAGGGGTACGGAGGCTGGTTCAGCACAGATTGGGCAAACTGGGCAGAACTCCCGGAAAAATACCGCCCTATCCTCTCCCATTTTCCCCCCTTTCCCTATGTCAGGGAGAGCCGAAGGATCGTGGGGATAAAAACCATGACAGTGGACGACATCTTAAGGGATGAAACGCTGGGCAGGGCCCTTGTTTCAAAACCGCACAGCCTTGCCCTTGGCGAATATCCGATAGACATACACGGAAAAAACGACAGCATTTACCTGGAGGCAGACCTGGGCGAGACTAAGGAAAAGATCCCAAATGACTGGAACGGCGACGGGGGGCTCTTCCAGATACCGTTTGAGGTCTTTGTCCCGGAAAAACTGGACGGCCTTGTGGCTGCAGAGAAAAATATATCCGTTTCAAGGGTCGTTAACGGTTCGACAAGGCTTCAGCCCGTAACGATGCTGACAGGACAGGCCGCCGGTGCTATCGCCGCTCTTGCTGTAATGGAAAAAGTCCAGCCCAGAAAGCTCCGGCCTATCGCTATCCAGACTGAGCTTTGGAGAGCGAAGAGCCGGCTTTCCCTCTTTGATTTTGAGGATGTCCCGAACTACTCTCCGTCATGGGCCGGAGTCGAGGCAGCAATGCTCTACGGTTATATGGACCCACTCTCGGAAAGGTTCTTTGGTGTCTACGATGAAATGCACTGGGTGGAAGTGAGGGACGTCTTCAGAAAGGCTCTCGGCATTGATAAGTTCCCAAAGAGAGAGCTTCAGGGACTCGTTACTCAGGATAATTTATCCGGATGGATCGGAGAACTTTTCAAAAAGGATCTTACAAGATACCGCGGAGTTATTGACGGCCTGGCAGGCGACAAGCCACTTACGAAGGGAAAACTTGCAACTACGGTACTTGCTTTGATGAAAGCGGCTCCTGAACGAAATGACAAAAAGAAATAAGCTGACGATAGCTCTTTGGTACGCGGGCGGCCTTCCCTATGACAAATATGAGAGGGGCCGCCTTTTTTGATCTTTGCGCCCAATGTACGGATGATCCGTATTGAACTTAGTTTTCTACTTGATGTATGATTGGCGGGAACGCAGGATCGATATGAAGAGTCTTGCTGCTAAAAGAGGGAGGCCGATCGGTGTATGAAAAGTTCCATAAAGATCGCTTTGATCTCTGCAGCCCTCCTGATATGCACTCTGACATCCTCTTCGGAGGCTCTTTCCATATCTATTCTGTCTCCCTCTCCGGAAGAGCAGGTCCTTGAATCAGGGAGGGACTTTTACGTTATAGGCAGGATCGACCGGGACGGCATCACCCCCGAAGAGCTGCCCTTTGACATAAAAGTAGATGTTGCAGAGACGGGCCTTGTAAGGGACGGGAAGATCATCCCGGTAAGGACCGTCAGCAGCTGCGTTGACCCTCTTACAGGGCTGACACCTGAAAAAGACATTTACTACAGATATGAAGGAAAGGCACCCTGGGTGGACATTAGCCGTGAGACATTATACAAATTTCCTCCACCTGACCTCGTTTACAGGCACGGTGACCCTGAAAGTTTCTATGACCCCTCACTGAAAGCCATAGTGACGGAAGACCGCTTTGCAGTCCTGATCCAGGGCGGCGCGACCAAAGATTTTGATACAGGGTATGCATACCCAGAAGAACTCGGATGGAAGCTCTACAGGATCCTTGTCACAGCTGAAGCAGAAGGGCAGGTCCTCGCCCGAACGGAGGCAGATGTCATGTTCGGAACAGTCCAGGAGAAGGTCCTCGCAAGGTTTTCACCTGATGAACACATGAAGGCTGTCCTCTCTTTCGCCGAAGAAAATGGGTTTCGCATATACAGGGACCTTTTTCCCGGATACTGGCGATGCGCAGACGGCTCAGTATACGAGATCCCGCGCAGATGGAGGGCAAACGATGCCCTTGAGTACATCGGGGGTAGAGTGCATGCGATCATTTACAACATAAAGGAAAAAAGGTGCGCGACCCAGGAGGTCGAGATCGGGCGCATGGCTTTCGAGGGGTGGCTCGACTCTGAGGATGTTATCTACTATCGCTACGACATTGGAGAACCCTCCCTGAGGTTCGGCACATGGTACGGTACAGAGACAAAGAAAGGAAAACTTGTAGCGTTTGAAAACGGAGACAGGCTGGAGCTTACACGTGTTGAGACAGGCAACCTGAAGGAGCGTTATTACCCCGAAGATACTATCGAAAGAGTTGACTGGAATATCCACAATTCCGTTTCCGTAGACCGGCATACGCCGATTGCGATCTCCGGAGCGGTAACTCCCATCCAGCCGATGCTCTCCGAGGTCATTCCGAACGATGACGGGACTTTTGTGGTAGGAAACCGGATAAGCAGGATAAGGTACAGGTTCGTCGACATGATCGACGGCGTTATTCACGAGGAATCAAAAGCTGTCTTCCTCCAAAGGAATTACAGGAGCTCCGATGAAGAATGGTCCCTTGATTCTATATATGAATTCCGCCACCTATTTCTTCTCCCCGAGCCCCTTAACGGAAGGATCCTGACTGTATTCGTCGAGGCCTACGATAATAAGGGCGAGGAGATAGACGGGACTTCTGAAGCCTTTTACCTCCATATCAGGTAATCCAAAGCAAGATCCTAAAGAAAGCATCATCGTTGTATAATGTCCCGGTCTGCTTCTCATGAATGAAAGGATTGATAGTAAATCACCCAGCCTGCTGATCCGGCAAAAAGACAAATGCTGATAGATCAGGAGAAGATACCAAAGCTCCTCATCCATTTTGCGTTCCCTGCCATGATCGGAATGATAGCCGGAGCTATCTACAACATCGTTGACCGCATCTTCGTGGGAAGATACGTGGGAACCGATGGACTTGCAGCCATCACCCTCTCTTTTCCGGTAATGCTGCTCATGTTCTCTTTCTCTCTCCTCATAGGAGTAGGCGGATCGTCAAGGGTGGCCATCTTGAGAGGAGCAAGGAAACAGCGGCCGGCTGAACAGGCCCTCGCACACACACTGACGCTTCTTGCTGCAGTGGGCTTTGCGGGGATGGGACTCAGCATATTCGGTGTCGACTTTCTCCTGAGGCTTTCGGGTGCCGGTGAAGAAATATTGCCCCTCGCAAGGAATTATCTTCGTATCATCCTCATTGGAGGCCCTATGGCCCTTATGGGGCATGGCATAAATTCCCTCATCAGGGCATGCGGGGATCCACGATATGCAATGGGGACACAGATACTCGGTGCTTTCTCGAATATTCTGCTTGATGCGCTTTTCATAGTGAAAATGGGGATGGGCGTAGAAGGTGCGGCTTTGGGTACGGTGCTTGCACAGGGCGCGGCCGCCGTCTGCGGCATCTGGTTTTTCTATTCCGGCTCAAGCCCGGTCAGGATAAGGCTCAGTTTCCTGTTCAGGCTGAGGACGAAGGTAATCAAAAAGATCTGTGCCGTAGGGAGCTCTCCCTTCATTACGGAACTCTCCTTCGTGTTCTACATGACGCTGATGAACAATATGGTGAGGAAATACGGCGGAGATATCGGGCTTTCAGCAATGGGCGTCTTTCTGAGCCTTGACTCTATTCTTTTCCTCCCGGCTCTTGCTATCGGAGAAGCTGTACAGCCGGTCATAGGGTACAATTACGGGGCAGGAAAGCCGGACAGGGTCATCGGCGCCATAAAATATGCAGTCTACATGGTCACATCCTTATATCTTCTGAGTTTTGTCGTTGCTGAGACCTTTGCCCGGGAGATGATCCTGCTCTTCAATAATGATCCGGAGCTGCTGGCTATTGGAGTCCCGGGAATGAGGATAGGCTATATAGGCATTGTATTCATGGGTGTGACCATAGTGACCAATTCGGCTCTTCTCGGCCTGGGCAGGGCGAAGGAGGCAATAACCCTGTCCGTATTTCGGCATGCCGTCTTCCTCTTCCTTCCCCTTATCATCCTGCCCAGGTACTTTGGCCTTTGGGGGGTGTGGATGTCTTTTCCTGTAGGCGACATCTTTGGCTGCTTCATCGCAGCGTTCTTTCTGAAAAGGCTGTTCAAATGGCTTGGGGGAGAGTCAGCCCTCTTTATCGAATAAAGTTTTCGGCTGACTTTTTTCCTGCGCCCTTTTAAGCGTCAGGGGGGATATCCCCGTCGCAATGAACGATACCCTCTCTGCAAGGTTCAGCACGTGATCGGAGATACGGGAGAGATGTCTCAATGTCAGTATCACGGTGCAGAAAAGTCTCATCCTGTCGTTTTCGCAGGCCTTTTCAGAGGCAATGATCTTGTCAAGCATCGAAACAGCGTTGCTCCTCGTCTCCTTTATCAACTTTCTTCTCTCTCTTGCGGTACATATGACTGTTTCGTCCTCTCCGGCGAAGGCTTGCATGACTTCCCCGATCATTTTTATATTTTCTTCTGCCATTTTTTCAACAAAAGGTATCATCTCTTCGGGAAAAGTTATGCCTTCAGGGAGATCCCTTACGTTCATCGCGATATTGACCGACTGGTCTCCTATCCTTTCAAGGTCTACTATGATCTTCATGACAGAATAGACGAAACGAAGATCCTCGCGCATCGGCTGCCTCATCGCAATCGAATAGAGGCATTCCTGATCGATCTGCTCTTCTTTTTCATCTATCAGGTCGTCTCCCTCAATAACTTTTTCAGCCAGTACGGCATCTCCCGACCTAAGCGCGCCGACCGCCGTTTCAATTGAGGCTGCAGCGATCTGTGACATCTCTTCAAGAAGAGTCCGAAGTCTCTCTTTATCCGCGGCGTATAGATATCTTTGGAGACTGCTCTGCTTTTTATCTTCTCCGTTGTTTTCCGACATCCATCTCATCCCCTTCATAAGTGTACTCTCAGCAGGGACCTTGAGTTTCGGGCATTTTGTATAACTCTTCGTCTTCCGCCAGGATCTTTGACATTCCAAGGAAACCCTGCATCAAAGATATCACCCTTATTGCTTTGGAAATGTTTCTCCCGTAAGAATAATTGCCGGTAAGTCCGTCTCTTATCTTCCTGCATAGTTCTCCGTATTCTTTTTCCAGTTCTCCGGTCTTCTCTATCAGTCCCTTTTCTCCTATCACAAAGGCTCTCAGGCTTGTACGCATTATCTTTCCTGAGAGAGCGGTCCATTCGTTCCAAAGCTTTGCTCCCGCCCTTTCCCTTAGCGTCAAGCATGCGGCTTCATCCGAAAGTATTTCGCTGATCTCCCCGCAAAGAGTCTTCGACATTGAACGAAGTATGGACATCGTTCTGCTCACCGATGCAAATTTTTCCTGAAGTTTCGGCCCTTCTCCGCCGGCCTGTATCCTGTAGGAGTAGTCCTGACATGATCTGCTGAGTTCCTCTATCGCGTTAGGCAGTTTATAAAAAAGTTCCCTGTCCCTCTCTGAGGGTATCATCAGCATCTGCATATATGCTTCAATACAGTTTGAAAGCCTGGCCATCTCTCTAGACAGGAGCAACACCGCGACAGTCGGGACCGAAAGCAGCTCTTCCTCGATATACATAGGCTGCTCCAATTCTCCGGAGGCCGTGACAAGTCGTGTTGACAGAGTGCTGAGCAATGGAGAAAAAGGCAGTATGATCGCTATGTTGAACAGGGCGATCAATATCTGGCCATAAACAAGTTCCTGGACTACATCAAGGCCTGTCCCGCTTAACAGCCTGTGAGCGGAAGGGACCAAAAAAGCAAACGCGGCCGTGCCGGTCAGATAGTAGACGGAAGAACAAAAACCAAGCCTTCTTGCGCTCAGTCTTCCCCCAAATCCTGAGGCAACTGCGATGAGGGACGACCCAAGATGGGCTCCGAGTGCGACCGGCAGGGCTGATGCTGCGGGAAGGGCGTCAGAAAGGGCCATTGCTATCCCAAGTCCGATTATCGCAGATCTGCTTTGAAAGACTGCCGCAAACGTGAAGGCAGCGGTTCCGATGGTTAAAGGAGAAGATGACCACGACAGCACGGTATCCCTGAACATTGCGTCCTCGAAAAGTGATACTGCCCCCATCTTCAGAAACATCATACCGAGGAAAATGATTGTTATGCTCTTCATAACTCCTCCAAAGAGGCGGGCCTTCCTGTTCCTCATTTTGCTGAGGAAAAAGGCCCCTGCAAACAGGATCGGGGCATAGTCAAATATATTGAGGCTGAGAAAGATCGAGACCAGTGTCCCTCCAAGACTTGCCCCCATGACCATCAAAAGCGAACCGGCAAGAGAAAGTATTCCGGCATCGACAAAACCCACCCCGAAAGATATCGCGATGGCGCTGCTTTGCGCCACAGCAGCCAGGAGGACTCCGAGCAAGAAGGAACCGGTCCCGCTCCCGCTCAGCTTCTCTATGCCCTCCCTCAGGCTTCCGCTTATATCATGCTTGAAGAAACGGGCACTTTCCTGTGCTCCATAGAGGAAGAGCGCGAGGCCGCCTATTATGTTCACGATACTGTCGCTAATTTCCGTCTCACTCACCTCCGGCCATAAGACCTGCCTCTTCTGCCCGGCCTTTTTTTACATGCTCAACAAAACACCGTGCCTGAGGCCCCTGTCGCTTACAACTATCTCGCTGCATCCGCAAAACTGGATAGCATATCTGATGATGCATGCTCCGGCCAGTATAATGTCGGCTCTTTCCGGATCTAAGCCTTTTATCTTCCTTCTTTCATCACCGGTCTTGGTCGAGTATTCCCCTATCTGCCTGTTTATCTCTTCCTCTGACAGTATCGTTCCGTGCGCTTCTGTCGGATCATACCTCTCCATTCTCCTGAATACGGAGGCCATGGCGGTCACATTTCCTCCGATGCCTACGGCCATCTCCGCCCTGAATGGGGGTTTCGTTAAGGCGAACAGCTCTTTTAATTCATCCTCCGCATTCATCAGGTCTTCCTGTGACACGATATCTTTTGAGAAATACTTTTCCGTGAGCGTAAGTGCTCCCGTTTTCAGGCTCGACCGGGAGACGATCTGCCCTTCACGCGCAAAGACCAGTTCGGTGCTTCCCCCGCCTGTGTCGATCATACAACAGTTTTTGACATTGCCGGGATCGAAGCCTGAGAGGGCACCCCAAAACGAGAGGGTCGCCTCATCCTCCCCCGAAAGCACCTCTGTCTCAACCCCGGCATGTTCCCAGATCCTGCGCATAAAATCCGCTGCGTTCAAAGCTGTCCGGAGTGCCATCGTTCCGACGATCCGTATTTCTCCGGCTCCGCTCTTTTTTGCGTCCAGGACAAATTCCTCTGCGGTCTCTGCGCTTCTTAGAAGTGCCTGCGGACTGATCCGCCCCGTTTTACTGAGCCCCTCCCCCAGCCTCGTTATCTTTACCATGTCTTTAAGGATTATGGGCTTATCATTGCTACAAACCTCTGCGAGCAGGTACTTGACCGAATTTGTGCCGATATCAATGACCGCTTTGATCATTATATTTCCCCTTCTTGAATTTCACTCTGGCAACACACTAAATTGATTATAACCTCATGCAAATCAAGCCGCAATAAAGCTATTTTATGCCATTTTGTCATCAATGCTGTAGAATTATGTGCGTATCTGCCTCAACGGGGAGGAACTACACATGCAGACAGAAAAGGTTCTACGGATAATAAGCCATACAGACCTGGACGGAGTCGTATCTGCAGCTCTCGCCTGGCATGCCGGAAGGTCGTCGGGGCTGCCTATAAAGGTCTCGCTTATGGGTTACGGTGAGGTGGACAATGCCATTCTTGAATCGCTTGATTCCGGACAAAGGCTGGTCGTTCTGGATCTTTTCTGTCAAAGGGACCGCACAGTCGATGATATTGACAGGCTTTTCCCCGGGGGTGGCTCTCCCTTTATATTCGACCATCACAAAAGCACTTTTGACAGGTACAGCAACAGAAAATGGGCTGTAGTGGACACCGGATGCTGCGCGGCAATGGTCTACCGGAACTGGCTCATCAAGCAGGATCTCGATGCAGGGACCAGAAAGATCGTTGACGACATGGGACCTCTGGTGAATATTACCAACGACCGGGATCTCTGGCTTGGTGAGATACCCGAAAGCCGTCTCTGGCAGGGACTCGTTACGATTTGCGGACCATGGGGCGTACTGATGAGACTTGTTTCGGATCCTTCTGCCAAACTGACGGAAGGAGAGCGGAACGCCGCTCAGGATTTTGTGGACCGCCAGGAAGCAAGATTTGAACTGGCAAAGACAAAAATATCAAGGATAGGGGATGACCTTTCCTTTGTCGGTGACGGGCTTCTCGAATTCGGCGACGTTTCCGACTTCTGCGGATTGATACTGGACAGAGAACCTAACCCCACAAAAATTGCTGCAGTTTCAGCAAAGAGGATGGGGGGCGACTGGGCTCTTTCTCTTCGAAGCCGTGACGGACTTGCCGGTAAGATCGTTGCCTTGCTTAAGGACGGCAGCAAGATACGGGGAGGCGGCCACGAAGACGCAGCCGCGCTCTATTTCCCCTCCAACTACAGTGAGGATCAGATACGGGAGACGGTACTGGCTGCCATCAGGCAGGAGAGAGAAGGGTCCGAGACCCCAAATGTCACGCTGGGGGACCTGTTCAAAGGGCTGGATAAAATTTGAGATCTATAGCATTCCTCTACGCTTCTGAAGGGACCGGACACAAGGCCGCCGCCGAAAATCTGAGAGAGTGGCACCTTGGGCGGTCACGCGAAAATACGGCGATCTGCATGGATGTGCTTGAAGTGCTGCCTTTTTGGCTGCGAGGTACTGTATCTATGGGATATCTTCTTATAGCGCGGCACGCTCCATCGATCTGGGGCAGATTTTACTGGGGATCGGACAGGCCCTCCTTCCAGGCATCGATTTTCGACCATATACATTCGATTTTATGCAAAATATACCTCCCGGGCATCGAAGAGATTGTATCTTCCTCCGGAGCTGAGGCTGTTGTCTTCACTCATTACTTCGGAGCCTCGGTTTTTGCGGCAAGGAACCGCCTAAAGATACCGGTGTACTACGTAAATACTGACTTTATCACCCACAGGTTCCAGAGAAGCGACCTTTTTTCCGCCTCATTTGCAGCGAGTGAGGCCGCGCTTGAACAGTATCGGGCAGACGGCATAAACAATGTTTTCAACACTGGAATACCGGTCTCAAGAAAATATAGCTCTCCTATATCAAAAATTACTGCGAGGGGCCGGCTCGGACTCGATCAATCGAAAAAGACCGTCCTGGTCACTGGAGGGGGGATCGGTGCGGGACCTGTTATCGATGTAACAAGATCACTTGCCGCAGAAAAGGAGCTCCAGACCCTCGTGATATGCGGAAATAATCTTCGTCTGTATAAAAAACTTACTTCAGTGTACAGCGGATGTCAGAACGTCAGGATCGTCCCCTTCGTGGACAACATGCCCGAATACTACCGGGCTTCCGACCTTGCCGTGATGAAACCGGGAGGGCTGTCGCTATCCGAGGCTCTTTCCGCGGAGCTCCCGCTGCTTTTGATGGAGCCTATTCCCGGTCAGGAGCAGCTCAACATGGATCTGCTCTGCGCAGGCAGCGCGGCAAGATGCCTGAAAGACTGCAGCAAGGCGGCAGAAGAGGCACTGGAGATGCTGGAAAACAAGAGTGTTATGGATGGCCTGACCAAAGGTACGAAAAAGTTTTCCAGGCCCCGTGCCGCTGAGGAGATACTTGAGATAATAACGGGGCACTGATGGCGCATCATAAAGGTTTGCTTTAATAATACAGATGGGAGACGGAGCAATAGACATACGCCGCCTCCCATTTTTCATTTATTTTGGAGCTTGTCGTTATTTGCTCTTGGGTGCGAACTGCTTACGGAACTCATCCATAAGATCTTTGCCCATGTTGGCTTCGAGCTTCACCCAGCTTTTTGAAATGGCCGCCTGGATCGGTGCAAGTTCTTTGTCTGTGTATGTGTAGACCTTTATGCCCTTTTTCCTCATCAGTTCCATGTAACGTGCGTCGTCTTTCTTCGCCTGATCGATGGACTTTGCCGCTACCTTGGTGACAGCGTCAAAGATGATCTTCTGATCGGCCGGCTTCAGTTTGCCCCATGTCTTCTGGCTCATGAGGTATGATTCGTTTTCAAGCGAGTAGTTCGTCTGGTACCAGTATTTCATGGCATCCTTGAGCACCGTGTATGCAAGTGCCGGCGGTATGGAGGAGACTGCGTCGCAGACTCCGGTCTGCATTGCCTGGAAGATGTCAGCATAGGGAAGCGATATCGTCTTGTATCCCATTGCCTCTACACCGGTCTTGTAAACATCCATGAAAGGCACCCTGGTGAGAACGCCCTTATTGACTGTGGGGTTGAGGGGGTCTCTTACCGGTTTCGTGCTTCCTATCCCGATCATGCCTTCAACGTTGAAGCCAAGGAACTTGACTCCGAGTCTTGTATGGAATTCGTCCATTTTCTTTGCCATCCATCCGTTGGGCTTGAAAGCCTTCTTTATGCCGTCGTAGCCTGTTACAAAACCGTTGATGTAGACAAGTTCCATCCTCGGGTCAAACTGGCTGGGTACAGAAATGAGGGCCATGTCGATGGTGCCGCGGATGAGCTCTTCATATACAAGGGTATAGTCTCCGAGCTGGTTTGCGGGGAAAATTTTGATGTCGATGCGTCCGTTGCTCTTCGCGGCAACTTCCTTCGCAACTTCTTTCATGAATCCCGTCGCAGTATGATCGGGCGGGAACTGACCGGCAAAACGCAGGTTCACTTCTGCTGCCGATGCTGCCGATGCCATTGCGACCAGTACCATCATCACTGCTAGTACAAGTGCAAACTTTTTGGTGCTTTTCATGGTATATGCTCTCCTCTCAAGTTTTGGTTCTTTTTTCACAGCCTAGCATGGCTGATATTTTTTATCGTTTGTAAATTAATTCACTTAATTTCAATAATTTGGAGAAATAAAATTATTACTATGTCTTCTTCTGTAAATCAGAAATTTTCTTTTTGACTTTAGTTTTATTGAAACAAAAGATATATCAGTTTGAATGTCTTGTCAAGGTAAGACTATTTATCATAAGGTTTAACACTATGGTTTATTCGATTAATATTTTTGAATACCTGATCCAACATCAGTCCGCAAAACACATTTCTTCGCTCTGTAACAGGATGTAAAGCTGTTCTTGCTTTTGTTTGCAAATTATCCTCAGGTAAAAATAAGCAATTGTTGCAATAAAAATATCACGTCCCAGTATGAGGGGCGTGATATTTCAATTTTAATTATTCTCGTACGCTGCTCTCCGTTTTACTATTCGAGAGGGGGAAGCGGTCCTACCTCATCCTCTTTGGTAAATTCGCTACTGGGATCGAAACGCCTTCTGAAAGACTCGAATTTACTCTTAATATCTTCCATCATAAGCGTCGCCCAGAGGGGATCAGGCCATTTTTTCCTGTGAGCGGTGGTAGAAAGGCATGCGCACATCATCGCGCCAAAATAAAGATAGGCGTCGTTGAAGGCCAGTGCCGCACCGAAAAATATGAAACAGAGAGAGGCAAAAAGATCTTTGTAAAAATACACATTATCGCTTCCAATCAAAAAAACTCCGTTTGCTCAACTGTATATTATATCAGATAGACAGGCCTCATATACAAGAATGGATCGATTTCAGTATAAATGCTTAAGTGCTATCAGTATAAAAATCGAAGCTCCCAGCCTCAGGCGGGAGCTTCGATGATTTCTTGCCGATAAACGATTCTTCTTTCTTACCAGGGAAGCCCCAGGATCAGATGGGGCAGTAAGAGCGAGACTTTCGGTATGTACGCCGTTACAGCAAGCACCGGGATCCAGCAGAGAACCATGAAGGTCAGTGCCGGCTTCATGATCTCGTTGATCGATGCCCCACCGACCCTTCCGCTCAGATAGAGCACCGGAGCACAGGGCGGCGTTATGCACCCGAGTGCCGTGTTGACTCCCACTATTGCCGCATAGTGTACAGGATCTACTCCGAGTTTCGCTATTATCGGAAGCAGTATCGGCGTGGTAAGAACAACAACGCTGATGTCGTCCATGAGCATTCCCATGAGGACCAGGAACACGTTTATCATAAACATAATGATATATGGGTTCGATGATATCGTGTAAAAGAGGTCGAGCACCTTACCGGGCAGGTCTTCGAGTATGTACAGCCTCGAGAGCATCGAGACGGAATAGAGCATTACCATGATAACGCCCGTCGTTATCGATCCCTCGACCACTATGTTGAAAAGGGTCTTCCAGTTAAGTCCCTTGTAGATATAAAGACCGATCGGGATGCAGTAGACGACAGCAAGAGCCGAGGCTTCCGTTGTGGTCATTACTCCGCCGTAGATGCCTCCGAGGACCATGACCGGCATGAAGAGTGCCGGAATGGCAAGACGCCCTCTTTTCATGAACATATCGTAACGTTCTTTTGGTGTGCGTTTCTGGCTGACGAGGATCGCCTTATTGTCACGGAGCATCCAGAGGTTGACCAGGCTCAGGAGGATTATCGTAACTATTCCGGGGCCAATAGTCGAAAGGAAGCATGCCAGAACGGAGATTCCGCTTATCCAGGCAAAGATGATCAGGGTCGCGTTGGGCGGGATAAGCAGACCAAGCAGTGAGGCGTTAGCCATAAGCGCGCAGGCGTGTCCCATAGGATAGCCGCCGGCCTTGAAACGCGGGAACATGATTGCGCCTATGCACGAAAGGGTAGCGCAGGCCGCGCCGCATATGGATCCGAAGACAGCGCAGGATATTATGCCGACTACGCCAAGTCCGCCCCTGATATGTCCCACAAAGACGTCTACCATGTCAATAAGCTTCTCGGCGATGCGACCTCTCTCCATGATCCCGCCAGCAAGTATGAACATCGCTATGGCTATCAGGGAGACGGAGTTCATCTGGGTGAAACCGTAGGGCAGAAGCTGTGTTGCCTGGTAACCGACCTGATCCACCCCGCCGAAGAATATCAGCCAGGCGCATGACGCCATGAAGCTTACCGGGACCGGGACTCCTATCGTCAGACATGCCATCAGTATAATAAGTGCTATATAGATCATTCTGTCTTACCTCCAGCGAAAAGAGCTTTTCCGGCCCTGATCATATCCCACATGAAATAGTAGGACATGAAGAAGAGACCTATGAAGATCGGGAGGTATCCTGTCCACAGAGGTATCCTCCATGCAACTGTCTTGGGTATTGCGACCCCTGTGCCCAGCGGACCGGCAAAACCGAAGTAGAAGAAGTCCCATCCCCACCATGTGAAGAGAAGCGTGACGCCAAGTGTCACGGCTGTCTTGGCAAATATCAGCAGCCGTTTTAAAGTCCCTTCTTTAACATAAGACTGAACAAGGTCGGCTGAGACATGCGATCCGGCGAAGGCACCGTATCCCGCTCCCATGAAATAGAGCCAGAAAGCGAATATCTTTATCCATTCCTCGTAGCCGTAGAGGTCCATCTCAAGAACATAGCGCATAACGGTCGCAGCGCTTATTATTATTGCGAGGGTGATTGCCATGACAAAACAGATGATCGCAAATGTCCTGGTCACTATCTTGTCAAAGGGGTTCGTTGCGGGTCTGATCGTTGAGATCGGTTCTTCGTAAACATTTTCTTCCACGTACTTACACTGCGCCTGTGTCATAAATAAGGCTCCTTTCAAAAAAAGGAAACCCGGGGAGGAAGAACCTCCCCGCGGATTTCCCTGATGTTGCTTGATCTTATATTATAAAC
>ENA-UOOK01003206-UOOK01003206.1-fermentation-metagenome-genome-assembly--contig:-NODE-3206-length-18901-cov-7.815664_pt1 | contig 18901 bp, 16 predicted proteins | sample MGYA00245777_ERZ724023 | MGnify/ENA primary metagenome ERZ724023 (study PRJEB28704, sample SAMN03018312) | fermentation metagenome | biome: anthropogenic terrestrial biome; feature: soil; material...
ACTAAAGTCTTTGAACTTTTTTATATCTCGTCCAAAAAGCTGTATTTCGCCCTTGTCAGGCTCAAGCTCGTTGAGAAGCAGCTTAATAAAAGTGCTTTTGCCTGAGCCGTTAGAGCCAATAAGCCCTACAAATTCGCCTTTTTCAATATAAAAATCTAAGTTTTTTAGAACTTTTTGATTAGCGTAAGAAAAGCTAAGATTATTGACTTGTATAATGTTTTTCATTTTTTAAACACCATTTTGACGCTGTAAAGCTGTTGTTATTTGTTTTAGATTTTGCCGCATTACCGAAAAATAGTCTGCTTTATTTTTGATTTCGCTGTCTGTCAGACTTTCTAAGGGGTTAAGGGGAGCAATTAATATTGATGCTATATCTTGCTTAAATGACTCCGCAAGAGTTTTGCCATGTGCAGGCTCATAAAAGATAATCTTGATATTGTTCTTTTTTATTTCGTCTATAATTTCGCCTTGTCTTAAAGGGTTAGGCGCCTCGGAATGAAGTCCAAGCAAAGCAATCTGATGAAGGTTATATTCTTTACAAAGATAGGAAAACGCCTGATGAGTAACCACTATGTCTCTTTTTTCAAAGCCCTGTAGAGCGGTTATATATTCGTTATCCAGCTTATCACATTCTAAAGCGTATTTTTCATAATTGCTCTCATACTCAGAAGCATTGTCAGGGTCAACTTGGATAAGTGCTTGTTTGATATTGTATAATATAATTTTGGTATTTTTTGGCGAAAGCCAAATATGCGGGTCAAAGGCTTGGTCATGTTCATCGGTGTGGTCTGTATGTTGTTCATCTTCGCCAAGAACTTCGACACCCTCCGATGCCTTGACTGTAATAAGCTTGGGATTTTCCAAAGTGTTAAGAACACTATCAACCCAATGCTCCATCCCCAGACCGTTATAAATAAAAACATCTGCCTTGTTAAGATTGATTATATCTTTGGTTGACGGCTCAAAGTGGTGAGCATCTCCGCCTTGGGACATAATGTTATACACCTTGACATTATCGCCAGCTATTTTTTGAGTTAGGTCATAGATAGTATAAAAGCTTGTATAAACCTTAATACTGCCGTCATCTGTTGCCAGGCTGCAGCCTGACATCATCAACGAAATAATCAAAAGAGATACTAAAATTAGTTTTTTCATATTCTATAGCCTTTCTTAAGTATGAGATGCAAATGATTTGCATTTGCATTAAATAATTTAAAATAAAAACAAGGACATGTCAAGCTTTTTTGTGGAATATAGTCATAATGGTGAAGATAGTCATAATGATTATAAACCGAGGAGTTGAGAGTCACGAGCAAGCGAAGCTTGCACATGACCGAAATGACGAAGGTTTTCAAGTTTAATTATAAACCGATATTAAAAAGACTATTCTTTTTATTTGATTTTAAATTAAAAAGAGCTAAATAAATGATGTTTTAAAGACATTATGAACAAGAAGTTTTTATAGCGCATAATAATATATAAACAGAGAATTTCTAGAAAAAACATCTGTCTCCTCCAAATCATAGTTTTTTCAGGGCGAAAGTATATTTTATCGCCCTGAAAAGCTTTTTGACTTAAATTGGATGCTTAAACTTAAGATTATGAACAACTAAAATCACTTAATGACTTTGTTTATCCTATTTTAAATCTTTTTTTCTGTTCTTTTCTCTCTTTCTTCTTGCGGTAATTTATATACTTCTCTTATCGTCTTATTCAAATCTTTAATTACTTTGGATTCTTTAATAGCATTGCAAAAACATACTGTAGCAAAAACGCTAATTATTGTTATGCCGATCAAAATAGTTAAACATATCATCAATAAATCGCAGTTCATTTTAATTTCTCCCTTTCGCTTCTTTTTTTACTCGATTCCATTCAATTTTAAAAATATGCTGAGATATTAAAATAATATTATTCTGTATTTCATCAAAATTGTCTTCTGTACTATCTGGCAATCTCTTCAACTCTTCGCTTAGCATTAAATGTAGTGTCTCGTTAAGATTCAAATTTAACATTATTTTGTTATAATTATTATAAAACTTCTTATTAATAAAGCTGTTAGAAGTCGCTATGTCATTTTTTTTCTCCGTTAGAACGCAAGAAACGCTTTGTCTTAATTGACTTAACCATTTATTTCTGCTCTTAGAAACTAGCTGTGAGTATATACTTCTATTAGCCATGTGTCTGTTAACGGCTATACCAATAATCACTCCAAAAAATGTTAATACACCGATTACTAATCTAGACATGCTTTCGCTTATACAAAAAAAGTTCACTCATTTCCCCTTGCAATATGAATCTTTATAGCAACTTACTAATATAAATTATATACATAATACTTTATAAAAAACTTTTTGTCTAATAAAATTAAATTCTTTTATATTTATATCCCAAAATCGCTAGCTGTTTCTCTTAGCTTCTCATAACACTCTGAAAACTCACTGTCATTTTTAAAGTGCCATTTTGTGCTTAAATCCATTTTATTATATACTTCAATTAATTTTGAAGCCTTATCATTATTAGTTATCCCTTTTTTTAGAGTGTTCATATATCCTGTTTGTGTCTTAAAATAGTTTGAGGCTGTTTGATATATTCTTTTTAATCTGTCAGGGATAATTGATGTCTGTTGTTTGTTTAGGTAGTTATAGCAGCCTATAAGTTCAAGAATTTTTGGGCGGTTATTTATTCCATAATAAACCATATAATCTTTGGGCTCTGTATAGCCAATTTCAAGAATTTTCTTAATAACATCTATTACTTTTGGATTGATGTCTTTAATTAAATTTAATAGCTTGATGCTTTTTTCACTTCCTATTATTTTTTTAGTAAATGCATTAGTAATGTAATTTGATGTTTATATTTTTTTCTCGTATCTTTCCGATACACTTTTATAATTTTTTGGCTAATTTGTTGTCATCCAATCCTTTTATTCCTTGTACCCTTGTTGCTTCTTTTTTGTATCCTCTTAATTTTCATAAATTTTTTTAATCACTTCATGCTAGTAATTAACTCTATATCTTATTCTATCTGTTTAATATCTGGAGAAACTTTTTTATAGTATCCAGTCCTTCTATACGAATAATTTCACAAAAAATTGCGTGAAACTAACTAATTATTTATGGGAGGTATATCCGTGCTATTAAGCATAATTTCATCAAGTGCAATTTCCGCAAGTGCAATTTCTATGGTTACAAGTCCGGGGCTTCCACCACTCGGTGCTGCGGTAGTTGTTGGGCTGATAGCCCTCCTTTCTTTGAAGGAGATTCTTTCAGCATCCGAACACTGGAATAAATCCCTGGAAAGTTCCTTTAATGTGACAATTCTGCCTTTACTCTTCAGTTTTGCTGCAATTGTCGCTTTTAAGGTTGCAGAGGTCATTTAAATTCCGGATTTTCCGGAATTATCCCTCCTTTTTTCCACCAATAAAAATAGTTCAGTGCATTTTTGCACTATTATTTTTTAAATGATTTTTATCTGTTTTTTAGCCTTAATTTCAGGTTTTTTTAATTGCCCTAGCTGTCTGAGGATATTTGTTCTGGCTCTTGTCAGAAAACAGAAAAAGTAATCAATATAAGCAGTTCAGAAAGAAATAAGGGCTAACCCCATTACTTAAATGATTCCTCTCTGGAAAAAAGATGAACCAGAACTTAAAGAAGTTTATATCATACCTTTAACCTGTAGTCATGATCATATCCATACCTTTAATCTGTGGTCATGAATATGTTTCCTTCTTAGTGTCTTGATGCGGATTTCCTTCTATGTATGCTCAGGTTATAATACTAATTTTTAATTTCTCATTATCTCGTTTTTAGTTAGTTTCCTATTGGACTCTTTTGTTGATCAAGAGTCCAACTTGCTCTCATACTTTAGAACCAGTGAAAAGCATTTTATAGTATGTTGTATCATTATGCCAATGATCTAATATTATGTCAATAGTATATCATTATATCAATAATTCTTAAGTATCCGGGTTATTTGCTTTAGTTATTTGCTTTAATATTTACAGGAGTGTCCGTATGTTGCTAAGTATAATTTCATCCAGCGCTATTTCTTCAAGTGTAATCTCTATGGTTACGACCCCTGGACTTCCTCAGTATGGGTCCGCTGTAGTTGTCGGACTTATCGCTCTCCTTTCTTTAAAGGAAGTTCTTTCTGCATCCAATTACTGGAATGGGCGTCTTAACAATTCTTTTAATCTGTCAATTATTCCTTTGTTACTCAGTTTTACTGCAATTGTAATTTTCAAGGTTGCCGAGATTATATGAGATTTCTAATTCTGTTTTGAAAAATTCCTTCTCATTTTTTCTTATTGATTTTTATTGCCTGAATGTTTTATTTTTCTCAACCAGAAATGGCCTTTTTTCAGGTTTTTTTCAAGAATTCTTCAAGCATTCTCAAAAAGCACACATGACTCTTCGAATAACAGGTACAAAAAATGAAAGTGCTTTTCAAATCACGTATTTCATGCAAGGAATAAAAAGGAAAAAAGTTTGGAAAAAGAAATCAGACTTACAAAAATGAAAAATTTTTGGAATCTGAAACTACAGGAAAGTTTGCTTAAAAGAAAATTTGCACGATTTCTTTTACGTAGAGTTCAGAAACCAGGCCATATATTTAGCTGGTGAGGCAGGATCCCAAAAAGGAAAACGTTGACAAAACCGTGAAGTACAGCAATAAACGGTAGACTCTTTGTTTTGTAGAAAGCAAGTCCCATAATAAGTCCTACAAAGCCCGTATAGAGAATTTCCTGTAAAGTGCCGTACCCTGAGTGCATTAACCCGAACATAAGACTTGTGATTAATAGGGCTTCCCACACACTGAGGGCTTTCTCGAGCCTGCTTTGCAGGATTGTCCTGAAGATCAGTTCTTCAACAAGCCCTACGAAAAAGACCATTATAATGGTAAGCTTGAGCAGGTTTTCAAAAGTCAGGTCCGGGATCAGGTAGCCTGCCCGGATGGTAAGGTATTCCCCGAGTCCCAGTAGAAAGCCAAGAGGCACTGAAATAATCATATACGGTACGATATGCTTCATGGTTATCCCTATCTGTTCAAGGGAATCCCGCTGGTTAAGTATAATAACTGCAACAGGGATTGCAAGGGGGCCGTAGACAAAGATGAAGGTATAAAGGGTAGTTTCAAAAAAGATCGGCATTGAAAGATTTATCAGCCTGAGCACAGGGAGTAGCATAAAGGCCTGGTAAATTCTATGTATCTCCGGATCTTTTAAGAATATATCTGAAAGAGAGAGCGCAATGACAACTCCTATGTGTATCCAGACAGCTGCCCCCATCCTGCCTGAAAAGATAAGAAGTTCTGCAGCAGTTATGCTCAGGATAGGGACTGCGGTAAGGAGCCTTATCCTTCTGGCTTCAAACTTTTCCTTATCAACTTCTTCAGGCCCTGGTGTTTTCCATACTTTAAGCCAGCGGAGATTTTTTACAGACTTTTTTGCAAACTCCGGGTCTCCAGAAGTTATGTGCAAATATCCGAGAAGAATCAGAATTGCTGCCCCGATTCCTACTACAGTATATACGATATCCACATACTGCTCGATTTTAGGGAGTGAATTTGTTTTTTCATATGTAACTGGGGCCGCTCCGGAATCTTCTGCTTCTCCCGAAACTTCTGCATGTGTATGTTCTGCATTTGTCTGTTCCGAAAGATGCCCGACCTCTGTAGAAGGAGATAAATCCAGGTTGCTACTTGATACGGCTTCTGAAGTAATTGCCATTAAAGCCAGAACCAGGACTGAAACAATAATCAGAAAATTCAGTCCTTTTTGCTTTTTGTGAGAATTTATTGTTTTTTGCACGGAAATTGCTCCTCTTTATAACAGGGCAGGTCCAGGTTTATTTCGCAGGCATCTTACTAAAAGTTTTTTACCTGTTTTTGCCAATTAAATCCTGTGGATGACATGCAGCTATTCTATTATACAAACTTTTATTGTAAATGGTGTATAAAGTTTTATCGATAGTCGTATGCTTTCAATTATAAGCTTCAACTTATGTGATACTTAAAAAGGATTGATAGGCAAACTTTCAATTATACTTACTGACATGCGTTTTGAGTTTAAATCTAAATTCAAAAGCAAAAAAGCTGGCAAATTCATAGATACACGGCAAATACATTTCCTATAAGAGTCATTCATTCTGAATTTAAGGGGAAGCCCAGGGATAAAGTCCGGGCTTCCAGGTCCACTTTTTGAAGTGTAGGGATTTTTGCAGCCTCAACTCTCTGTTGAGTTTACGTTAATCCATAGGTGAAGGTCCCTGTAGGGGGTGTTTTTATCGGTTTCGTTGAAGAGCAGGAACTCAAGTTTCATATTCTTTCCCTCATCCGGAGGAGTGAGCGTTAGAGGCTTTTCCCAGGTCTCGTTGTGGGCAAGTGACACGTGCTGCATATTTTCGGGCAGAGGAAGGGATTTATTTTCAAGCTTCACTTCCATTGTATAGTTTACAGGACTGTATTCATGGTTTACTACCCCAACAATTACTTCCCCGCTTTCTCCAAGTGTGTAGTTTGTCGGGTAATTGTCAGCCATCCCTTCAGGCCCGAGGATATAAAACTCTGTGAAGTGCTCCCCTTCTTTCGGGGTAATTATCACATACACAAGGGTTGTAACAGAAAGGAGAATGGAAATAACCAGAATGACTGTGAGAGCCCTGTCAAGTCCGGGCTCAGGTTTTTCCAGAATTTCTGCTTTAAGTTCGAGCGCTGTTTTCGTAAAGGAAATACCAAAGGCGTCGGCTTCGGGAAGTTTTGCCCGCCTCAGGTATGCAAGCCCGCACATTACAAGTGTGAACACTGATAGGCTTATCAGGATTGGCAGAAGCCTTATTCCCCAGGGGGTATAGTTAAGCCCAAGCCCTATAAGGGGCACTACTGCAATACTCAGCCCGAAGGAAAGAGCTGTCCTTTCAATGCCGTCAAGGTCTGATTTTGCGGGAAAGAGCGCAGCAATCAGGGCATATCCGGGCAGGAAAAGTACAAGGGGCAGGCCGAGGATATTGCGGAACACAGTTTCACTTAATCCGGGCGTGAGCACAAAGATATCGGTAAGGAGCACAAGCCCTGTAACAGTCAATAGGTCTGAAGGAACTTTTTTTCCGGTCATTCAGGTCATCCGGCTTAAAATTTTAAAAAAATTATTATATTTTTCCAGTATCTTTCAGGAAAGTAACTATCTTTTCCTCATACATTTTATTCTTTCGCTCTTTTTCATATTATAAAATAATTTAAATATAACTCCTAATTTCCAGTTTGAGGACCAATCTATAATCTCATTTTCTCCAACAACTATTCCTGATAACAAAACCCTTTGATCTATACTTGAACCATTCCTATATATTTGTAATCAGGGATTTTTTCCGGTTTATCTTTATTTTTCACAGTATTTTCCTGCGGTTATTTCCTGCGGTTATTTCCTCTATTATTTCTTCTACTATTTTTTATTCCAGTCAGACAGTTCTATTATTTTATTTCTATGTATAATTTTTGATTCAACTCATTTAATTTTTAATTTGTTTTTTAATACGCTCTACTTCATAAGGCTCGGAAAACATCCTTAACTTATTTTCCATAAGTTTTCCCGTTTAAATTCTCTCCCCTCTAGTAAATGTGGTAAGTGGCAAGTATGGTTTAGTTTAGCTCTAATGTTTTAAATCCCTGGAATGAGTTAGTGAGTATGCTGGAGGAGCTGTGGTGTCTGAGTGCAGAAATTTAAAGTTCTCAGGATGCTGTTTTTTCGAAATCAGTTTTTTATTTTTGATTATTTATTTTTTCAACTCTCATATTTTTTTATGCTGTTAAAAGGTATGTATCTCAATCGTATAATATTATATTTCTGAAACTAACGGCTCTCCCGCTCATATTATTACTCATTTATTATTATATTGCAGTAGATCTGTCAATAAATTTATATATTCGTGCCTCAAATTTCTCTCTAAAAAATTAAAGCATATTTGAAACTCATACAGTCATTAAATAAACCCTAATTGCCGTGCAACAATATGTATTTAATGACGTTTGAGCTGCTTTAATTATTTCTACTTTGTAATATAAATTCTAAAGGGGTCATACAAATGAGCAATGAACTTCTTATGAGCAACAGTACTCAGTACCCGGCTCATAAAGAAAACCGGCGTTTCAGGGGGACACCCTCTCAAAATATAACTGTAGTTATTTCAGCCTATAATGAAGAAGTTTCAATCGGAAGTACAGTCCTTCTCACCAAACTATATGCCGACAACGTAATTGTTGTCGATGACGGCAGCACTGACCGCACAGCTGAAGTCGCCAGGAAAGCCGGAGCCCATGTTATTGTCCAGGAGGCCATCAAAGGAAAAGCTGAATCCCTCAAAACCGGATTTACAGCCGCAAGCGATCTGGGCGCAGATATTATAGTAACCATGGACCCGGACGGCCAGCACAACCCTGCAGACATCCCGAAGCTGGTTGCACCCATAATCAAAGGCAATGCCGAAATGGTAAACGGCAGCCGCTATCTGAATTATCCTGGCAAAAACGCTCCTATTTACCGCCGCGTCGGCCAGACCATGCAGGACACAACTGCAGAAATGAACTTTAACCTCAAAATAACCGATGCTCAGAGCGGTTTCCGTGCCTATGCAGCCTCTACAAAAAACATCTTCCGCTTCAGCGGCAAAAAAGCAGCCATAGAAAACGAAATGCTTGCCGATGCGGGCAGGTCAGGTATCCGAATTACCGAAGTTGAGATCGGGGCCTACAACAACCCGGGACCTTCTATCAGAAACCCGGTAAAGTACATAGCCAGAGCTATGAAAACCGTGGTCGAAGATATAGAAGCCAACAAGCCTCTGTACTTCTACTCCGTGCCAGGCTTTGCCCTTGAAACCTGCGGCTTCTATATGGGCCTCAAGTTCATGGAAGACTTCTTCCTGGGCACCGGGAGCATCAACTTCGGGCACACATTCCTGATGGTCTTCCTCGCTCTTACAGGCGCATACATGACCCTCAGGGGAATAGTAGCTCACTCGATGGCAGGAGCTGCCAGGAAGACCGAGTCGGCCTGATCTTTATTTATATTAATGGCAATTTAATTCAACAAAAAGTTAATCCAACTCAACCCGTTTCAATGACAAAACCCCAATAGCTATCCAGGCGCCGGCACCTGAGTCTCAAAACAAGCAGGATTTTGTTTTTGGTTCTCCCGTTGCCTGAATAGTTATTCTTGATTTATACATTTACCATTCCATTTATATATCGTCAAACCTTAATGATTCCATTAAATGACTAGATCTATTATTCTGGGGTTATTCGGATGAATAATGAACTGATGATGGGAAATACCCAGCTAACAACAAAAAAAGAGGAAAATCCAGATGTAAGAGGAACACCCCCTCAAAATATAACCGTGGTCCTCCCCGCCTTCAACGAGGAAGTCTCCATAGGCAGCATAGTCCTCCTTACAAAGCCCTACTGCGACAACGTAATCGTGGTTGACGACGGCAGCTCTGACCGCACAGCCGTAATTAAGCGAAATGCTTGCCGATGCGGGCAGGTCAGGTGTTCGTATTCAGGAATTCCCCAAAACTCTCTTTTTTTTGATTTGGTGATTTCATGAAATTAGTAGTAATGATTCCCTGTTACAATGAAGAAAAAACAATTGCATCTGTTATAAAAGAAATCCCCCGCGACTGTTGTGAAGATGTCGAAGTTCTGGTTATCAACGACGGTTCCACCGACAATACAGTACAGGAAGCTGAAAAGGCGGGCGCAGACAAAATCATCAGTTTCAAGAAAAACAGAGGTCTTGCACCTGCTTTCAGAGCAGGCCTTCAGAATGCACTTGAAATGGGCGCTGACATAATCGTAAACACCGATGGAGACGGCCAGTACAACGGAGAAGAAATCTACAAACTCATAGAACCCATTCTCGAAGGCAGAGCCGATTTTGTCCTTGGATCCCGCACAAAAGGCAAAATCGAGTACATGCCTATCCAGAAAAAAATCGGAAACAGAATCGCAACCTTCATCACAAGACAGGTATCTGGTCTTCCCATCTCTGACGCCCAGTCCGGTTTCAGGGCATTTACCAGAGATTGTGCCCTGCGCCTGAACGTTATGGCCGATTACACCTATGTCCAGGAAACTCTTATCCAGGCTTCCTACTACGGCCTTGTGATCGAAGAAGTCCCGATCGAGTTCAGGAAAAGAGATTCAGGACCTTCTCGCTTGATTTCAAACATCTGGAAATATGCCCAGAGGGCAGGAGTTACAATTGCAAGGGGCTACCGAGACTTCCAGCCTCTTGATACATTTTTTGGCATTGGCTCTCTCTTTATCTTAGTTGGTCTTCTTTTTGGTATCCGGGTGATTTATGGATATTTTCAAACAGGTGCTGTGACCGGGTATTTACCTTCAGCTGTACTGACAGTATTGCTAATACTTATTGGGGTTTCCACAGTGACCCTTGGGTTTATAGCTGATATCCTGAAAACCCAGAGAAAGATTCAGGATGAGATTCTGTACAGGTTGAAGAAGTTGGAATATGAAAGTAAAGCTAACTAATTGTATAACTTATGAAATCGATTGAAATCGGTAGTTTTTGTATCATGAATTTGAGTATTTTGCTTTCATAAGGTGGTTCTCATTAAATTATTAGTTCTCACAACAACTTTTCCCTTATGGGAAGGAGACTCCACGCCTGCGTTTGTATATGAGTTGTCAAAACGTCTGGTAATTGAAGGATTTGATACTTATGTGCTGGCTCCGCACTGTGAAGGTGCCAAAAAGTTTGAAGTATTGGATGGGATAAAGATTTATCGTTTCCCTTACTTTTTTCCTACTAAGTATCAAAGATTAGTTGATGGAGCAGGAATTTTGCCGAATTTAAAAAAAAGTAATCTGGCGAAAATTCAGCTTCCTTTTCTATTTCTATCTCAATTATACTACTCAATGAAAATCATTAAAAGAGAGGATATTGATGTTGTCCACTCTCATTGGATCGTATCTAATGGGCTGGTAGGTGCAATTTGTAAAAAAGTTTTCGGAATAAAACATGTTTTAACAGAGCATGCAGCTGGGCTGGTAGCTTTAAATAAGTTTCCTTTTAAACATTCCCTTGCAGGTTTTATTCTTAGTAATTGTGACGGTATCTCTGTTGTAAGTAGCCATGTCTATGATAGGTTACTTGAATTCGTCCATCCTAGAGTATTAAATGATACAAAACGCAAGCTTGAGATCATTCCTATGGGTGTCAATACAAATCAGTTCAAAGTTAATAAGGATAAAAATGAATTAAAGGCAAAATATAATATCAAATCTGAAAATGTGTTGCTTTTCATAGGGCGTTTGGCAGAAAAGAAAGGTGTAGTTTATCTTATTAAAGCACTTCCCAGTATCATTTCTAAAGTTCCTAGCACCACTTTAATAATTTGTGGCAATGGGCCTCTAAAAGATGAATGTGAAAATTTAACTAAAAAAGTAGGAATGAATGATTTTATTAAATTCACAGGATATATTACCGAAGAAGAAAAAGTTGACTATTTATCCATGACTGATTTGCTTATTGTTCCTTCCATAGTCACTGATGATGGTGACACTGAGGGATTGCCTGTTGTTATTTTAGAAGGTCTTTCCATGGGGAAACCCATTATCGCCAGTGATGTTGGTGGTATAAAAGATGTCATTAAAGACAGAATAAATGGATTTTTGATTGAACCAAAAAATTCTATTATGATTGCTGAAACAGTGTCAGAGTTAATCTCTAATAAAGAGTTAATGTTGCAATTTTCAAAATTCTCTCTCAAAACCGCAGAGGAATATGATTGGAATACTATAGGTAAAAAATATTATTTACATTTGAATATTTTATGAGGTTGTTTATGAGATTTGGTACCTATTATCGATTTTTAATTCTACAAAAGTTGAATCTCCATCTTGAAGGTAATAGTATCCTTGATATTGGGTGCTATGATGGATTTTTATTATCACATGTTAATGCAGCAGAAAAAATTGGAATCGATCTTCAAACCCTTAATAAGTATCCAAATATTCAATACATACAGAGTAATTTTTTATCTTATAATTTCAAGAATAAAAAATTTGATAAAATCTTTTCTTTCGATGTCTTGGAACATGTTAAAGAGGACGAACTTTTTTTAAAGAAAGTTGTCGAATTATTAGACGAAAATGGGACTGCAATACTAAGTACACCTAGTGATAATATTTCAATATTCCCTTCTTTTTTCCAATCATATGTGGATAAAAGATGGGGGCACATTTATAGAAGAGGATACAGTAAGAATAAAATAATGCAGTTGTTAAATGATTTTGAAAAAACAGGTCTCATTAGAGTTGAATTCATCGAATGGAACTGCCCAATATTTAGATTCACATATTTGCCTCTGAATCTGATATGGAGAATTTTTCCAGGACTTGCAAGAATATCTTTTCATTTTTTCATGAAAATTGATTTAATATTTAAAAAAGGGCAAAATGGATTTTTATTCATCATTATTAAGAAGGGCAAACAATGAGAGTTGGAATAACTGCTGAAGCATTAAATAACAATGGGTCAGGAATTAAAACTTATAGTTACTACTTAATAAAAAAATTAAATGAAATTGAAAATTTAGATATTTGTTTAATTGGATATGAAAATGATACCACGTTTCCTTCCTTAAATAAAATATTGATTTCAAATCCTTTTTCCTTCATTTCTAAACTTTACTTATGGCATCCCTATTTGACACTAAAATTAAATTCTAAAAAATATAATTTAGATATCGTTCACAGTCTTAACACTGGTCCATCATTTTTTAAATTAAATAAGCAAAAATATGTTATTACAGTTCATGATCTTATCCCTTTAGTTTTTCCACAAACCCGTCCGTATAGAGTTTTTCTAATATACAAATATCTTCTTCCCCGAACTCTTAGAAAAGCTGATAAAATTATTGCAGTCTCAAATAGTACAAAATCAGACTTAATTAAATTTTTTAATCTTCCTTCAGAAAAAATAGAGGTAATTTATGAAGCTGCAGATGAAAGGTTCAAAGTATTAATCGATGACGACGTAAGAGATATCAAGCAGAAATATAATCTTACTTTCCCTTTTATTTTGTATGTTAGTGGGCTGGCACCACATAAAAATTTGATTACTTTGATAAAAGCTTTTCATAAGGTTAAACCAAAAGGGATAGATCATAAGTTAGTTATTACTGGAAAAAAAAGATGGAAATATAAGGAAATATTTGATTCTATAGATGCTTTGCACCTTCAAGATGATGTCATTTTTACTGGTTACGTCCCAGATGAAGACTTACCAGGTTTATACAACGCAGCTGATTTATTCGTTTATCCTTCATTATATGAAGGTTTTGGATTACCGCCTTTGGAAGCGATGGCTTGTGGATGTCCAGTAATCGTATCAAATACTTCTTCACTCTCTGAAGTTGTAGGAGATTCCGGAATTCTGTTTGATCCTTATGATGTGGAAGAACTAGCTGATTGTATTCTTAATGTTTTGAAAAATATCAAATTTAAGGAAAAAATGATCAAAAAGGGGTTATCCAGAGCTAAACTGTTTAGTTGGGAAAAATGTACAAAAAGTACATTGTGTGTTTATGAGGAGGTGTATTCGGCTTTGCAGAAATCCTCCTAAATAAAGAATCTCCATTAGTTTGGACTGAATGACATGACATATTTTTACTTATCTATTTTCAGCCTCTTGCAGCTGGTTTAGATAAGTTTTCTACAAAGCCATACATTCTAAGAGATAATCCTTTATCTTCCGTCTCAAAAAGAACAAAAATATAATTATGGATGTTGAGAAATGAAAATAGGAATCATATCCTCACAAATGAATCAAACTCTTACAGGAATAGGGAATTATATTTATAATGTAGTTAATGAATTAAATAATTTGCATACAGATTGCGACATATGCTTGATAAATTATAAATATGATCAGAACTTCAACAATGAACAAATTATTCTCTCTAATCCATTTTCTTTTTTTAAGACATATTTATGGCACATCTATTTAGTTATTGCATTAAGACAAAGAAAATTGGACATCATACACAATCCTGCTCAAGTTCCCACTTTTTTTAAATTTCGGCAAAAAAATATCATCACAGTTCATGATATAATTCCTTTCATATATCCTGAAAAGCATCCATTTTCAAGATCCTTTATTAATAGATTATTTTTCCCTATTACCTTGAAGTTTGCTGACAAAATTATCGCGGTTTCTGAGAATACAAAAAAGGATATTGTATCTTATTTTAGGATTCCCGAAGATAAAATAAAGGTTATTCTTAACGGTGTTGATAAAAGGTTCCGACTTCTTGATGATGAAGATGTATATAATGTGAAAAATATGTATAATTTAACTTTCCCATTTATTTTATATGTTGGCACTTTGGAGCCAAGAAAAAACATCCCTTCACTTATAATGGCTTTTAGTAAACTAAAAGAAAAGGAGATACCTCATCGTTTAGTTATCGCAGGAAAAAAAGGATGGAAGTATACAGAGATCTTCCAGACAATTAATAAGTTAAATCTGCAAGATGACGTAATTTTTACTGGTTACGTTTCAGATGAAGATTTACCTAGCTTGTACAACGCAGCTGATTTATTTGTTTATCCATCTATATACGAAGGTTTTGGGTTGCCTCCTCTTGAAGCGATGGCTTGCGGAACTCCTGTGATTACATCAAATACTTCTTCGTTGCCTGAAGTTGTTGGTGACGCTGGAATTATGATTGATCCTTTCGATATTGATAGTTTTGCGGAGTCAATGTACAAAGTTATAAGCAATGAAGATTTAAAAAGAAATCTGATGAAAAAGGGTCTTGAAAGAGCAAAATTATTTAGTTGGAAGAAATGTGCTAAAGAAATCATGGATACATACCAAGAAGTGTACAATAATGAAGTATAAAGCTAATTTCCAAACCGTAGGCTTTTCCCCTGAGGCTAAAAAATTGTATCAGTTTGAAAAGGATATTAGACTCTCCGTTTTAGTGCTTTCGGTCCAATTTGTATTATGGGGATCGATATTATTAGATTACATTGGGATACAGATCCCAATTATAAGACAACTTATTGGATTAATTTACTTAATCTTTATTCCAGGTATTCTTATTCTTCGAATACTTAAATTACAACCGTTGTCAGAAATTAAAATGATATTGTACACTGTTGGTTTGAGTCTTGCAACATTGATGTTAATTGGATTCTTAATGAATTTAATCTATCCTTATTTAGGAATTTCAAAACCAATTTCTGATTTCTTGGTGATTATCACAATAAATTCAATTGTATTTGTATTATTCGCCTTGAATTATTTAGTAAATAAATGTAATTCCATCCCTGCTTACATCAGTGTTAAAAAAATATTTTCACCGTCTTTCTTACTCTTGTGTCACATACCTTTGATGGCGGTTATCGGAACATGGTTAGTTAATTTTTACCATAATAATATTATCTTAATGTTGATGATATGCTTAATTTCCTTTGTAGTTTTATTGATTAGTTTCGGAAGATTAATTCCACAGCAATTATATCCTTTTGCTTTATGGTCAATAGCAATTTCGCTTATTTATCATAATACCTTAATATCTATGTACCTAAATATTTTTGATGTCTTTATCGAATATTACCCTGCAAATCTAGTAATTATTAATAAGTTATGGGATTATAACGTTCCCATTAATAGTAATGCAATGTTGAGTATTGTATCACTTGCACCAATATTTAATATTGTATGCAATCTTGATTTAACTTGGGTTTTTAAGATAATTTATCCTTTAATATTTTCTCTTGTTCCGGTTGGTTTATATTGTTTATTTAAAACTAAAATTCCGAGTAAAGTAGCTTTTTTTTCTTGTTTCTTATTTGTATCTATAAATACTTTTTATACAATTATATCCTCAACAACTAAACAATCTACGGCAGAATTTTTTTTAATTTTAATTATTCTGTTAATTGATGATAAAAAATTAAATAATATGATAAAATCTTTTTTATTAGTGATTTTTTCAGCCTCATTGGTGGTTTCTCATTACGGAACCTCTTTTCTTGTGATGTTTTCATATATTTTTGTTTTACTTTGTATGTTTTTTTTCAGATCACTTCCAGTTAGGTATTGTCGTAATCAATTATTCACCACTTTTACAGACAACAATCTCTTACAGGGCAAAAAAAATTCACACAGTTCTCTGTCATTAAATTTTATTTTTTTAAACTTTTGTTTGATTATGGTATGGTACATATATATATCTAATTCTTCTGTATTTAATAGTATTGTGAACCTCGGTGATCATATTATATCTTCAATATTTGATGATTTTTTGGATCCAGAAGCATCTAGAGGCTTATATACATTCACTCAAAATTCCAGCTCTTACCTCTATCTATTTGCGAAAATATTCAGAGTAATCATACTATTTTTTATAAGTTTGGGGTTATTGGAAATAATTATTAAACGTTTTAAATCTAATTTTGGAGAATTTTATATATTTTTTTCCTTGTATTGGTTTTTTATTTGTTTAGCAGCAATATTTGTTGCTCATTTTGCAGCCATGAATCCTCCAAGACTATATCATCTTGCATATCTTTTCTTATCACCTTTCTTTTTTTCTGGAGGGTTAAGTTTTTCAAAATATATGCACATATTTTTAAAGAAATCTTGGAATTCTGGGAGAAGAAACAAATCATTAAGTTTATTACAAGTATTTTTGTTAATTAATTTCTTATTCAGTTGTGGGTTTATTTTTGAGATCACTAACGATAGCCCTCATTCTATATCACTAAGTCAAGTATCTATTCAAAAAAATAATGAACTGCCTAGTTTAGGTGCTTTTTATAGTCTCTATATGCCAGAAAAAGATGTGTTCAGTTCAAAGTGGTTAGGAGCGAATAGAAATGTCTCCGAAAAAATCTTTGCAACTCTTGGGTGGGGAGAAGGATATGCTTCTTTGGTTGCATATGGAATGATCCCTGCAGACTGTTTTGAAATGTTAAATAAAAATACTGATGTGGTTCACGAAGGCTCGTATATTTATTTACATTATGTGAATGTCGTTAAACAAATAGCTTTAGATAGAAATACAAATTTAGGATTTCCCATTTACACGGATATGAAGGATGTTCGTCCTTTATTCGTAAGAAAAAGTAAAATATATGATAATGGTGGCAGTGAAATTTTAAAAAATTGAGTTTTGGATTAATTATTTTTATTAATAAATATTATCTCTATATTTTAGATTTTGATCTAAAAGTCGAAATGAAGAAATCTCAGTTAGAATCTGAATTTGACAGATACTACTAATTTGTATAGCATTTCCTTACTAAAAACACATTGCTTCGGCATAATGAGTTTATAATAAATGAATAATGACAAAAATCAATAAAAACACGATAATACTTTGAATTTTATGAATAAAACAGATGCATGAAGCCCATTTGTACATTAAAAAATGTATGCTTCTATCAAATTCAGGTTAGAATTAAGAAGAAAGGTCTCTAATATTAAAAAAATTTAGTCTTAATATTTTGAGGTGTTTTGTTGTTTAATATACTTTTTGTAACCCATCAACTGGGATTTAATATGTACGGTGGTTCTGAAACACAGATCTTAAAAACTTTAGAATATATAAATAATGCTCCAAACACTCAGTATAGAGTTAAGCTCTTCAATATGTGGGAAGATAATCTCGAAAAATATGATATTATTCACATTTTTAATCCTAGGCACTTTCCTATTGAAGCCTATCATTTATGTAGGTATGCTAAAAATATAGGTATAAATATAGTTGTCTCTCCTGTATTTTATTCTCATTCAATGAAAAAAGGCAAATTTCTTCAATCTTGGGTAGAGGATACATTCATAAAATCAAGAAAATTCTGTTCTGAAATCAAAATAATTTCAAACTTAGATCCTTTGAAAAAAATGAACTCCGTTCTGAAGTTTTCAGACATTCTTTTGCCAAATACACAAGAGGAACTTAATCTATTAACAAAACATTTCTCTATCTCTAATAAAAAATCATATATTGTTCCAAATGGTGTAGACATTGAGTTTAAGCAAGGAAATTCTGTCTTTTTCAAGGAAAATTATGGAGTTGATGATTTTATTTTGTTCGTTGGGAGGATAGAACCAAGGAAAAACGTCCTTAGATTGATAAAATCTTTTGTCAAGAGTGGTTTAGACACAAAATTGGTGTTGATTGGTAGTAAGGTTGATTTCAATTATTATGAATTATGTAAAAAATATTCCACTGATAAAGTAATTTTTTTATCTCCTCTCCCTCATGATTCAAGTCTTTTAAAGTCAGCGTATAAAGCTGCTAAAGTTGTTGTCCTTCCCAGCGATTATGAAACCCCTGGATTGGTTGCCTTAGAGGGGGCACTTGCCGGAGCGAATATAGTAATTACTAAAATAGGGGGAACAACTGAGTATTTCGGAGAATACGCTAGATATGTAGATCCTTCAAGTGAGAGTGATATTTGTCAAGCCCTTATTGAAATGTACAATACTCCAAAAAGTAATGAATTAAGTATGTATATCGAAAACAATTTTACATGGAATAAAGTTGCGGAAAAAACAATACATGCTTATGATACCGTAACAAGTTCATCAAGGCATAAATAAAGTATTACTGCCAAATAACAATTCTAATATTTGTAGATATATAGTATATCAATAACTATATATCTCACTTTCCGCTCTATTTTTTCACACATAATATTTTTCGTACTTTTTACTAATCAGTTTTGTCAACGGCGGTTAGGAACCCACATTCCGCAGGTGCGACAAGAAGCTATACCACGAATTGCGTCATACGCTACCTATTCCCCACTTTCCGCAGTAAATTTTCGCATATTCACAATTTTTCCTGCTATCGATTTT
>ENA-UOOK01003207-UOOK01003207.1-fermentation-metagenome-genome-assembly--contig:-NODE-3207-length-18897-cov-3.176733_pt1 | contig 18897 bp, 18 predicted proteins | sample MGYA00245777_ERZ724023 | MGnify/ENA primary metagenome ERZ724023 (study PRJEB28704, sample SAMN03018312) | fermentation metagenome | biome: anthropogenic terrestrial biome; feature: soil; material...
TGGAGAAAGAGTTAGAGTAATGCTTTCTAAGATGATGATCATAGGTGCCAATGTCTTAGTAATGGATGAACCTACTAACCACTTAGACATGGAATCCATAACTGCACTTAACAATGGATTAATCAAGTTCTCTGGTGTTTTATTATTCACTTCGCTGGATCACCAGTTTATACAAACTATTGCAAACCGGATTATGGAATTGCTTGATCATTCACCTTACGAATTCATAATGAATTCAAGTGATGATGAATTTCAGGGGATCGAAAATTTTGTACATAGAACATTTAATTCCACAGATCTGATTTATTTTCTAAAAGCACTCCGACACATTTACAAGAACAAGGGCGGACTTGAAGCCATCTTCAGCACTTCTCAAACGACTGATTCTCTTCAACCTGCTATACATGAATTACATAAGATTTTTTTTGAGCTTCCGCATGAAAAGAGAACGGAAAGGCATGTCTCTGATCCTTATAAAGGATCATCGGCAAAGAAATTAAATATGTATTTGAGGTGGATGATCCGGAAAGATAATAAGGGAGTCGATTTTGGAATCTGGAATTCAATATCACCCTCAGTATTATCATGTCCACTTGATGTTCATTCAGGAAGAGTAGCCAGGAAGCTTGGCCTGTTAAAGCGTAGACAAACTGATGCTAAAGCAGTTGCTGAATTGGACCGAGTTTTAAGAAGTTTTGATTCTGAAGATCCTGTAAAGTATGATTTTGCATTATTTGGGTTGGGTGCCATAGAAAGATTTTGATACAAAAATTAATCTAATTTTAAAATTCTCACCCGTACTATTTAATACAAATGGCTTTGTAAATCAAATATTTGCAAAGTCATTTTGCTTTACATTTTCCCCATTTTCTTAATCTCTTATTCACTGAATAAATCCTGAGTAGGTACGTAACTGTTTTTATCCAAATGTTAAATAATGTTAATATTTATCCTTTTGCTCGTCTACTAACCTATTTATTAATGTAGCCGAACAGATGACTATGAGAAATAAATAAGTAGAGTATTTAATATTCAAGGAATGAAAGTTTATAAGGCAGAATTTGAAAGTGGTAACTGGTGTTACATTTTCGCAGAATCTGAAGATTGGGCATGGTACTTCTTCGATGATGTTATGTATGAATGCTATGAAATTAAATCATTTAAAGAATTGGGCAAAACAATTGTTGGAATTGTATATATCTATTCAGGTGTGACTAATAACCAAAAATTGCCAGACAATAATGGCGAATTATATATGTGCCGTATAGAGAGAACCAGCCGATGGTATGAAAAAATTTGGGTCAGGGTTTTTAGGCATTACTGGTGGAAATTAATCCACTCGATAAAATACTTTGAACGTAAGAAGGAGAAAGAAATAATGGAATTGTTCAACAATAATAACAATCAAATGAATAAAGATGATAATGAAAAAGACAATCATTCAAGTGGAATCTGAAATATCTACAATCATAAAAGACAATCCCTTTCAAGCTGATCGTGTTAAAGCACTTGAAGCTGCTGGAAACAATGACAATATTAACATTCTGTCCTTGGAATATACAAGAGGCAAAAGATCATGAACTAACCTCTTAATAGGAGGGTGAAAACATAATTAATAATAATAACTGTAAAATATATGAAAGACAATAAAGAATTAACAATCGAAGAGCAGGAAATCCTTATTGCTGCTCTAGAGCATTATATTGATGCAAGTAAACGAATTAGGCCAAATTCGACTCAAGATGACAGAACAATATCAATTCCGGAATTAATAAAATTTCAAGAGTTAAGAAAAAAATTGATAGTCGGAATGTATCCAATTGAGATATATAAAGAAGATAGCGCTAATAAGTATATTTCTGATGATTGGTATAGCTACTGTTATTTATGTGAAAAAGCCACAAGATTACCATTCCCGGATTCGCCAATTATAAACAAACATTTCATCTGCCAGGAATGTTTTAAAAAGTACTCGCCAAAGTTATTTAACAGTACCTCCGAACAAAATAAAAAATTCTGGGAAGATGACAACAAATATTGGAAAGAGCAGGAAGAAGCTAAGAGGAAATCCAATAACAAGTTATTAAATGGATCCGATGTATCACAAGAAGACCGTTCATCTTAACCGCCAAAAATTAATATGAGGTTAGTATTCTTAGCCTGACTCATCAATTCAAATAGTCTTGTAAATTAAGTAAATACGAGGCCATTTAAATTAGTAATACATAAAGATGGTGGTTGGTCTACCGTAAAATAACATTAAGAAACCAGCGTAATTATGAACAAGACAATCATTCAAGTTGAAACTGAAATATCTAGAATCTTAAAAGATAATCCCTGTTTAGCAGATCGTGTTAAGGCACTTGAAGCTGCTGGTTACGGAGATATTGTCTATGTATATGTGAAAAATAGAAGTATTAATCATAAAGGTGGTATCGGAAGTCTGTTTTATCTACCACAGAAGAAAATATATCGTATTCAGATTGACAACACAGAACTTAAGAAAAATTACCCTGCGGCCTGGTGCGTAAACATCCCGGAAAATAATATTGTAATTGAAGATGAAGCACTACCATTTTAAAAAGCCAGTTGTAAGAGCTGTTCCTTTTTAAGAAGATAGTCTCTGACGAATTTCACATTCTCAAACGCTATTAGATCGTAGAGTTTTATAAATTTTATTATAATTTAAATATCAATATATGATATATAATATCATTTATTAATATTTTAATATTTTTGTGCTCGCTGAATTTCAGGAATTTACAGATTGGCTTACACTTTGAAATAATATTTCTAATTCTTAAAATGATGTTATTTATAAACTCCAAATATTTATTTCTATGACAGCAACCTCAATAATTATCATTTCGATCCTATTTCTGATAACTATCTTTCTTCTTGTATGGATTTTAATAGTCCAGAAGAATCCTGAACACTTTCAGGTAATAAAGGAATCATTGGCAGTTTTTAGGAATAGTCTTGATAAGGTCGATGATTCGCTTAAAGATGAATTCCAACGCAGCAGAGATGAATCTTCAAAGGTCGCTAAAGATAACCGTGAAGAATTGGGAAAATCGCTTGGATCCATCGAAGGTAGGCTCGAAAAGATGAGAGAGACCATTGAAAGCAAACTAAAAGATATTCAACTCGATAACAATTCTCAACTGGAGAAAATGCGGGAGACAGTTGATGAAAAACTCCAAAAAACACTTGAGAGCCGGATCACAGAGTCTTTTAAAGTAGTAATGGGCCAGTTGGAACAGGTATATAAGGGTCTGGGGGATATGCAAAAATTAGCAGTAGGTGTGGGAGATCTGAAAAAGGTATTGTCCAATGTTAAAACAAGAGGTATTCTTGGTGAGTTTCAGTTAGGCAGCATTCTTGAACAGTTTTTATCACCTGATCAGTTTGTCAGGAATGCGAATATTAAAGCAGGGAGCACGGAAAGCGTTGAGTTTGCAGTCAAACTGCCGGGAAATGAAAATCCCGATGAACCTCTCTTATTGGCAATTGATTCAAAATTTCCTGTGGAAGATTACCAAAGATTAGTTGAGATATATGAAAATATTTCCGATTATTCAAAGGAAGAGATCAACAAGGCTGAAACACTCTTTGATAATAGTGTCCGGAAATCTGCCAAAACTATCTGTGAAAAGTATATTGTTCCTCCTGTGACAACAAATTTTGCCATAATGTTCGTTCCGACAGAAGGTCTTTATGCTCAAATACTGACCAGAACGGGATTATTCGAACAACTACAACGTGATTATAATGTTACTGTTGTAGGTCCTTCTAACCTTGTAGCTTTCCTGAGTAGTCTGCAGATGGGATTTCGTACTCTTGCAGTGCAGAAAAGGTCAAGTGAAGTCTGGAATATTCTGGGTGCAGTAAAAACGGAATTTGGCAATTTTGAGAAAGTCCTGGACGCTGCTCAAAAACAAATTAATATGGCCAGTGGTAATATTGAGAAACTCGTTGGAGCTAGAGCCAGGGCTATCAGACGTAAGTTAATAAATGTCCACGAGTTACCTGCTGCAGATGCTGAAAAAATGCTCGCCTCAAGGGATCAGAATATTGAACTATATGATAACGATGAAGAAAATGAAAGTGATGATAATATCAAGAACATTTAAGTAATTGTAAATACTTGAATCATTTCAGGAATAACTGAAGACTATTGAATTTTTTAAAACAGATCCATCTTATTTAACTTTTATCTGATCCAGAGAAAAATGGAAATGAGCATTAATTTTTTGATATTGTATCTATCTTATCAAAAAATTGTATATTATATCAAATTTTGATATTATGAAAACTTTGGTTTCCTGGCTTGCATACAATAATGACTTTGAACGTTCTCCTGAAAATGGGGCACTAAAAGGTGTGAAAAAAAATGGTCCAAATTTCAATATGCATAAGCATTTCTGGAATTATGACAGACACTTACTTCTGTTCTCTGGTAAAGGCGATAAAACCGGGGCAGAAATGCTTATTAATGAGATAAAAAGGGAATATCCGGAACATGAGATAGATAAAATTGAAATGGGAATAGATGATCCAATAAACTTGTCCGAGATAAAACCCAAGGTGGAAAATTTCTTACTTGAAATCGGCAAGGACGAGATAGATATTTTTGCATCACCTGGTACGCCAACAATGCAGGTGGCATGGTACATCTGCCACACCACGTTGAAGCTAAATTCGAGAATTATTCAAGCAAGACCAGCCGAAAAATCAAAGTCTGGGAAACCTGATCTATTAGTAATGGATGTAGAACAGTCTGCGACTCCCATAACTATGGTATTCAGGGAGAAACTCCTTCAGGAAAGGGGCATGAGAGAGGATTATGTAATAACAAAGTCTATCAAGCCGGTCTATGATTTAGCAGGTTTGCTTGCACAGAATGACTTAACAACAGTGCATATTCAAGGAAATACCGGCACCGGAAAAGAACATTTAGCAAGGTTTATACATTTAAATTCACCCAGGAAAAAGAAACCCTTTGAAACGATAAACTGCTCTGCTTTTAGTGATAATCTCCTTGAATCACGGCTGTTTGGATATAAGAAAGGATCATTTACAGGAGCTGATAAAGATATGCCTGGATTATTCGAGATTGCCAGCGGAGGAACCATTTTTCTTGATGAGATTGGTGATATATCACCATATATGCAACAATCTCTTCTCAGGGTTATTCAGGAGAAAGAAATACAGCCAATCGGAGGAGTTTCGAAAAAGGTTGATGTAAGAATCATCTCAGCCACTAATAAGAATCTGGTTGATATGTGTCGCGAAGGAAAATTTCGCTGGGATCTCTTTTACAGACTAGTCGTTACAGAACTTAGACTTCCAGATCTTGTGGAAAGAGGATCCGAAGAGTTGGATGTATTAATAGGATTCTTTATTAAAAAGAAACAACTGGATATGAAAAAGAATCAACCCTTAAAATTAAGTAATGAGGTGCATCAATTTCTTTTAAGTTATCCATGGCCTGGAAATGTTCGTGAACTTGAAAACCTTATTGAAAATTTATATGCCTGTTACTCTGGGACTATAAAGGAATCCGATATTCCAGTTAGATTCAAAGAAGTGCCGATTGAAGAATCTTTGAGATGGGAAGATGTAGAAAAAAGGCATATCGAGAAAGTTTTAAAATTTAAAAAAGGGAATCAAAGGCAGGCATGGTTAACTTTAGGATACGGTTCTATCAATACACTTCGCGGGAAAATAAAGCAGTACAATATAGATGTTGATTAAGTGTAAAGTAATGATCAACTTAGATATTCTCAATAAATAACTTATATAACCTAAATTATGATAATATATTCTGATCCTGAGACCAACCGAATTGCAAATGAAATTCGTGATGATGTTGAGGAACTTGGTCAATCCATGGGCGCAATGATGGGAGCAGAAACTAATGCTGACAAAGAAAAGGCCTATGAAATAGCCATGAAACTGCATGAAAATCCTATACCATTGGCAATTGATTTCCTGAACCGGAATAAGGAAAGGTTAAATACGTTAAAGCAAAAGGTAAATACGGGCGATAGCTCATTTATTGAGTTAAGTGAGGGGGTGGCCTTTGCAGTGATAGGGATAATAAATTTCCCAATCAACAATGGAAAAATGATAACTTTTGCGAGTGATTTCAGAAAACACTTGCGCGATCCTGAAGTCCAAAAAATTAAGAAAGATCTTTCAGAATCAGCCTGGATACTAACATCATTAAAACAACTGGAAATTAACCAAGAAATTAGATCTCAAATAGCCAGTTTATTAAATACAATTTCCCAGATAGAGAAAAGGTTCAAACCAACTACAGGGTGTTTTATTTCAACTTACATTTATGGCAGTTATGATTCACCTGAAGTCATTGAATTAAGACTTTTCCGGGACAAGTTCTTATCAAACAGCAGAATTGGGAGATTTATTATTGATAGTTATTATGGGATATCTCCAATACTAATTCATAAATATGGCCATAACCCGTTATTTAAAACCCTATCCAGGACTCTTGTATACAGGGCCGTCAAAGTAATTCAACTTTTCAATCACCGATAATAAATCATTCCATAACAATAAAAGCCGCCCAGTAGAAAGGATTTTTATACTTGTCTCTTAATTCTTTCTGAGCAATAGTAAGGGACATCTGTTTAGAATTTCCTGAGATGTAGTATTTGTAGAATAATTCCATGAGTTCTGAAGTCTGTAAATCCGGGACTTTCCAAAGGCTCATTATTATACTTCTTACACCAGCCATTTTAAATGCCCTTTGAAGTCCAAATACACCCTCATTACCTTTTATATCGCCCAATCCTGTTTCGCAGGCTGACATAACAACTAAATCAACCGTATGAAGATCGCTGTTAGATATTTCAAAAGCTGTAAGAATTCCATCCATATTATCTCCTGGTTTATGAGGATTGTTTGCTCCAGCCAGTAAAAGCCCACTTCTGAATAAAGGGTTTTGCATCTCAGAATTGATCTCATTCCCTAAAACCGGACTTAAAGATTCTAACTTATTTTGTGTTGGATAGTAGTATCCATGTGTCGCAAAATGGATTAGGCCAACATTCTTATTCGAGAGTGTTTTAAAAGATTCTTCTGTTGCATCCCTTCCAGAGATAAGACTTACGAAAAAACCTTTTTCTTTGAATAGAATTGATATCTTTTCAATTTCATCCTTTGTGTTTGGAAGATTTTTAAAACCTGTTCTGGAGATCAGAGACTGAAGATCATTTAGTGGAGACCTATCTACCAATATGTCTGAGGTTGTGATTGAATCATAATTATAATCTATACCCCCATAAAGGATGGTAGATGTTTCTTTGTTAATGAATCCATTAGCGCTGCTTACAGCAATTGACCTCGTACTTCCCAGGAAGACTATTTCTTCTCTATTTTTGGCCAAAATTGCTGGAAAAGAAATTTGATGGAGTATTCCTGAAAGTGAAATGTAAACTTTGTTGATTCCTTGTAAATGGGTTTCAATAGGTGCCCAAATCAGGTTATAAAGATCTTTTATATTACTATCACTGTAAATTGCGGAAATTCTTTCTTTTGTGCTTCCATTTCTGGTTAACAACGATACAACCTTTTCTTCATCAAATAGTTTTATTAGTAAGGGTATATCGTAGCCTTTCCTGAGGATAAGTGCATAGTATGTTTTTTCTGAATAATCGTTTGGCTTTGAGGGCAGATTAATATACTCTATTGCTGCTTCGTTTTCTTTCAGAGATGTTCGGACATCTTCCCAGGAGACGGCATTTACATCAAACTGCCTGAACCCTGGAAGTCTTTGTATTTCATTGAATAGTTCTTTTTCCTTTTTTAATAATGACAGTTCCAGTTGACTGGAATCTAAAAGGTACTTGGGATCCGAAAAGTTTATTGCAGATAATTTCTCTTTCTCTTTGACAACTTTTTCAAATAGTTGTATCAAATCATTATTTTGAGAATTTAAAATTATCCTCCTCAAATATTGATTTGACTGAAGTGCAATGCTTTTTGTGGATAAGATATTGTTATAGATCTTACTGGCTAATTCCCGCTTGTTAATACCTATATAAACTGAATTAATTAAATCAATCTGTCCTGAAAGTGAGAGCACGTACTTTTCTCTCTCATCTTCTGTCAGGAATAAAAAGTTTTCGTTGATTTGATCATATAAGAAACTCTCTATTTCACTCAGGTTCGTTTCTATTTCACCAAAATCACTTTCTGCAAAGTCATTTAAAGCTTTGCCTAAAAGAATCTTGTAATAAACAGGCTTACTCGTCGGACTGTTTTCCTTTATCAAATTAAGAGTTTCAGAGAATTCTTCAGAAGCAGAACTAATCTTACCATTCCGAAAATCAAACAAAGCCAGGTCATACAAACTTTTTGCATAATCCAGATGCTTTTTACCCTGATTCTTTTTGATTCTTTTGAGAATATCTTTAAGTATTCTTTCTGATTTTATTAAATCTCCTTCATGTTCTGCAATTTGAGCTTCCATCTTAAGGTAATTAAGATAAATAACACGATCATTTCTTTTCCTTGCAGTTTTTTTATTCTCTATAAGAATCTTTTTTGCTTCTTCGTAATTGGCACTATTTATGAGATCTGAAGCGACATTAAGTACAAGGGACAAATAAATTGTACTTTCCAAAGATTTGCCAGAATTTAAATAAACTTCCTGCGCTTGTTTTCTGAGCCTGAAAGATTTATCATAATCGCCATTTTTTTGAGCATAAATAGAATAGAATAATAGAGTTTGGACCATATTATCAACATCACTCCTGTCTATCTTGTTAACATATGTTGTAAGCTCATTAAAGCATCTCTCTGATTCAATATTTTTGCCATCAGCCAGATAAATCATTGCCTTGCCCATTAGTGGTAAAATGAGATATTGCGGTTTATCCGAAAGGTATTCTTTACTAAAATTAATTATTCCATCATATCCCTCTACAGCTTGCCTGTTTTGATTTCCAATTGCTTGTAGGCAGTATGCATTATTTATTGCAGCCTGATAATATCTAAAGTGGTTTCTTTCTATCCCCTTTTTTGATCTGCCATACAGATATGGTACAATCCACAGTTTTGAATGAGGATCATTTTCCAGAGAGGCCTTCTTTAGTACTTTTTCAGAATATTCCAAGGCGGCCGAATATTTGCCTTTATCAAAGAATTTTTCTGATCTCTCAATATATTTATATCGATTATAGAAAATCCACGGAAGTGCAATGGCGCTTCCATAATAAATTCCTGTACCTAAAAGAAGAAAAACTCCAACCCATATAAGATTTCGAAATTTGGTTTTCTCAACCTTCCTCATCATTATTACAAGATCAAGAATATCCCATATAATGAAAAAGGAAGCCAGTAGGAGAAACGAAAGCAGATAGAACCAGATAATACCCCAAAAACCTCCGGGATTAAGAATATCCCAAATAAGAAGCTCCAGATTTAAATAAATATACAACAGAAAGAAAGAAATCAGAAGCAGGGGTAAGTTTTTAACTCTTAGCATTATAAGCCTAATAATTATTGATCCTCAAGGTATTTTCTTGTAACCTTATCTATACCATCCTGCAAACGATTTTCAAAATCTTTATTTTCCATATATACATTGATTTCTTTATTCATCCTTTCAAACATATATTCCTGATCTTCATCTTTGTCAAACTCCCACATTAATTTATGATTACCAAGCAGGTAACTATCCAGTAACCAGGTAACAGTAACTGATCTGAATGTTGCCAGTATATTGATAATTACTCTGCCACTCATTGTAGTCAGGACAATACTTATATCTGAAGGTTTTTCATTAACCACTCTGGCTTCCTTATCTTGTTGAAGTATCAGATTTATAAAGGTTTCATACTTTTTTCTCATCCCGCCCTCTCTTAGAATCCTGCGTTCCATTTTTGCACGATCCCAAAGGAATTTACCGATAATTAATACCAGGAAAGAAATAATTACTATCCAGACCATAAATTAAGATTTAAAAATTATATCGCATGTTCCCTAATCTGCCAATTAAAGAATACATTAAAAAGTTCTTACTATGATCTTTCGGACCATTTTTCGACCATGATAATGGTTTAGCTGTATATGCAATATTCATTTTCAGCTTACCAATTATCATATCTTTATTTTCAACAGGAGATCCTCCCTCTATTAGTTCTAAAGCTTTTCTAAAATCGAGGTTTGCGTTTATAAAATTCTGTTTAATCTGATAGGCTGTGCCCCTCTTGCAGTAATACATGGGATTTGATGGTTCCTTTTCTATCAGGTAATTATATTTATCAACCTCATAAGATGCTCTTTCACTTTTACCCTTAAACCGTAGCCAGTCTACAACAAGACTATAAATGATAAAACAAATTAATGCGACTAAAAAATATATCATGACCTGTAATTTAAAACCAACGCATACTAGAGAGCATTTCTGAAGCTCTTGTCGAATATGTCCCTTTCGCTCTGGCTATTTCTTTAAGAACTTTCCTGGCCTTTAATACCTTCCCGGTATTTATATACCCAAGTGACAAATAATATTTAGCCAATTCTGCAGATTTAAAGTTCTTTAAACTTGATAAATATTCAAGGTTTATTAAAGCACTTGAAGATTGGTTTGATTTCAGTTGTGAAATTGCCATGTATAGCATTAATTCAGGATGTGACTTAATATTCTGTATCTGTTGAAATGAACTTGCAGCATTTATATAGTCTTCTCTCTCAAAGTAGTCCAATCCTTTGATGCCATATTCTGAATCAGTTGTCGGCAGACCAGGGATAATATATTCTTCTCCTCTTAATGGGTCTGTAACTATTTCCTTTTCTATTTTCCCGGGTTGAATATCTGAAAATGCTGAATAAATCTTTTTATTTGATGTTGTTGTTGGTTGAATAATAAAAAATCCTAATAATCCTGTAAATACTGCAGCTATTGATATCGCTCTCCAAATTTTCCTTGTTATAATTTTCTTCGTCTTGTTTTGATCTAACAATGAAAGAAAAGATTCTCTATCATTAATTTCTTCAACGATCATTTTTTGTATTCTGATTTCTTCCTGAAGTTCCGTATCAGAATCAAGCTGTAATTCAAATTCAGCACGTTCAGATGAACTCATCTGATTTAACAAATAAGCATCAATCTTCTCCTGCCTTGTAATTTCTTTTTCCATGACGGAGTTTTTAAGTCAATCCCTCTGCTTTAAATCGAGCCTTGACAGACTCTTCTAATTTCTTCATGCACTTATATTTTTGCACCTTAAGTGCATCAATTGATTGATGTCCTGGGAGCTTAAATAATATATCTGACAATTTCATTTTTTCCCAGTAAAACATTTTAATAATGCTTTTGCAAATATCTGTCAGCCTGTTAACGGCCTCATTAATTATTGATGTCCTTTTAATATATTCTTCTTCTACCTCCATAACATCCTTATCAAGAGAAATCTCACTCTCCAGGGATTTTTCCAGATTGTCAGTCAGGAACTTCTTACTCCTTAATTCGTTCAGAAGCAGGTTAGACCCAATTGAATATACATAGGTCTTAAGAGTGCAACTTAGTTCAGCAAGCTGTTTGTGTTTTACTTTTTTGAACACTATATAATATGTCTCCTGATAGATGTCTGAAATTGTTTCAGTGTCGATATTATATTTCTTCCTGAAATACGAAACAAAAGCTGCCCTCAGATCATCATAATACCGGATGATAACCTTCTCATTCAGAATTGTCTTTATGGGTACTTCTCCTGGATCCATTCAATAAAGATAGAACAATTCTAACTTTTTGAAATGAAGGTTGAAGAAATGGCCTCTGTATTTATGCAGAATTTTAAAGAACGTCTTTTCTAAGTTACAGGGATTTGCTTTAGATGGGTAAAGTATGGCTGGATTCGGGACCTTCCCATTTGCCCGTTAATTGCCAGAGTTCATAGTAGAGGATCCATTCAACCAACCAGGGAATTGTATATTCAGAAAGTTTCATGTTGTCTTTCCACCTGGTTTCTGAAGGGTCAAACAAACAAAGGAATCCTTCTCTGTATACATGTATCTGATTACTTTCAATCAATTCTGGCGATTTAATATAAACCTGAGGCTGGTTTCCTGCCATATATTCGATTCTTACTTTATAAGATTTGCATGAAGGATCTGGCTGAATTTCTCCTGTACAAACGAGTACTCCATCATTAATCCTTGTTTTGAAACAATAATATGTTTTATCAATATGGTATTTCTGGTATGAAGAAAGTGCATAATGATTTTTAACTCTCTGGCGACACTGAGTTAAAGCAGAGCCACCATGAAACTTATGAGGTTTTACTGCTCCAATCCCGGTCGATCCTACTGTTGCAGCACTTGTAATAACAGTCTTCTGCTGACTGAATGATTCTGCAACTGACCTTATCTTATCTGCTTTTTCCTTTACAAACGACTGGTCAGTATTAAGGTTGGTTTTAGCGACCTTGTTTAAGTCGCTTTCCCTTTTCTGAATATATTCCTTCTCGGAAAACTCAAAGTTTCTTATATCTCTGAGAAGGTTTAAATTTCTCTTTTGCTCCTGAACAAATTTCTCCTTAAGTTTCCTTACGATTGAATCCGGATCATTGATCCCGTCAAAGAAATGAACTGCCTTGGAAATCCATTCTTTGTACTCATTTATTGTTCCTTTAAGTTCGGATCTATCCCACCTTTTAAATGTTTCATAATTGCTCCTGGCATTCGTGGTAAAATTGTAGGAACCACCTATCGCATAGCTGTTATCAACAATAACGAATTTGCTATGCATGAAGTCTCCGTCTAATGGTGAACTTGAACCTACTTTCTTGACTGTAACGCCAAGATCTATCAACTCCCTAAAGTAATTATGCCTAAGCAGGTTGATCTCATCAGCGCTGAGCAGGATCTCGATCTCCAGACTCGATGCCTTTTCGATTAGTTTCCTGAGAATAGTTTCATCAGTAAACCATGATACTGCAATCTGAATTTTTTCATCTGCAGAATCGATAATCTCGGTAATTTGTGTCTGTAAAGTGTTCATTGTAGTTAGTTTTAAAAGATTAATAATTGATTTTCATCTTTTAATAACCACTTATGAAAAAGGTAACCCAACTTTTACAAAGAATCTTTACCGAATTTGTTATAAAATACGATAAATAAAGATAATTACCTGATATTATGGGGCTTGTACAAAGACAAAGAACACTATTATTATTGAAGTCTTATAGTATTCTTTAAAAGAATATAAACAGATCTTCCGTGAATTATACTGAACACTCAAGTTTCCCGACTCTCTTTTTGTACCTGTCAATCATTTTCCTGTAGAAATTCAGATTTGGACCATTTTCAGTAATAATCTCATCTTCCCGCCCTTTAAATTCTTCACCAATACTTTTGGAATTATCCATTATCCAAACTGTCACATCAGGATATGCGATATAAAACCATTCCGGGAATCCACTTGGAATAGGTTCGTTACTATCCAAAAGTTTTTTAAGGGTTGGGGTACATTTGATTTTTGACATTCTTACAATGGGATCAGCAGATAATCTGTTCATTCTTTCCCAATCATCCAGTTTGAAAATATGATCAACTTTTGAGTTTGCTTCAGTATTATCAATGAGCTTATGGATGTCTAAATTATCAACCAGATAGAACATTCTGAAAATTGCCGCCTCATCCTCTGTCAAGTCAGAGTTTTCAATAAATCCAAGCATCTTTTTCTGGTTAAGGTTGAAAAACTTTTCAGTTAGCCACATTTTTTCAGGTATTAATTATTGAGAGTCTTTTCTTTAGGTGTTTATCATCAGGGTCAATCGTAAGCGCATGTAGATAATATGATCTGGCTTTTTTGAAGTCCCTTATCTGGTCATAAGCATATCCTATCTTCTTAATAACTGTTAATATCCCAGGTGTATCGATGTTGATTCTTTCCAGAATCGAAATAGCTTCTTTCTCATGATGCATTAATGCCAGAGTGCTTGCTAATTTGTAAGAGTAGTCAATTGAATTAGGATTTTTTTCCACCAAACTTCTGAAAACAGAAATTGCCATATCATACTTCTTTGTCTTCAGATATATTTTCCCCTTAAGATTTACAATAGCTTCCCAGAATGCATCTTTCCTTAAGCTTTCAACTTCTTCCATATTTATCTTTTCGAGACACTCCAGAGCCAATGTATTTGATCTTTGTTTATAATATGAAATGGCTTTGTAGAAAAAAGCATCAGGATTATGACTTTGAACAAGTTGCTGATCAAGTATTTTATCAGCTTCAGTAAAATGATTTCCAGATATTAATGTCTGAACTTTTTCAATCCATGCCTTATCTTGTTCTTTGGGTACCTCCTGGATCTTGGTCTCATTAAACCTCCTTATATTCAAAGACCTCCAGGCCTTGATGAAGTCTTTTTTTAATTCAGTAACAGACAGGTACCGTTCTTCCGGATTTCTTTCAAGGCATCTTAAAATCACTTTATCCATATCCTCAGTAATTGAGGGATTTATTTCTTTAGGAGATGGATAATAGTAATTGTTTATAACCTGAAGGGATGTCTGATGTGGAGTCCTGCCTGTCAGAAGCTGGTAAAGTAATACTCCTAATGAATATATATCTGAATTAAGGTAACGTTTATGGGTTCCCGCCACTTCAGGGGCAATATATGCCCATGTTCCGAGTGTATAGGGTGTGTCGACATATACATCATCAATAAACTTACTTGTTCCAAAGTCAGTCAGCTTTAAATTATTATTGCGAAGCAGAATATTGTTTGGTTTTATATCGCCATGACTTATTTTCTTTGAATGAATAAATTCAATCCCTTCAATGATTTGTATGGCAATATCTTTTATTTCATCAAATGTTTTTGGCTCTTTAAAACCTTTATTATCCATTAAATCTGATAATCTGCTGCCTTCATATAATTCCATTTCGATCACAAAAAGACCTTCAATCCTTCCCATCCAGTTCAGGGTGATCAGATTTGGATGTCTGACACCTATAAGATGCTTGCCCTCAGAAAGAGTATGGTCTGCTTTCTCCTGATTAATTGGGATTTTTAAGGCTACCATCTCTCCTGATATAAGATTTTCAGCCTTCCATACTGACCCAAATGAACCAGTATGGATAAAAGTCTTTAATCTGTATTTATCGCCAATACAGATATCCTCTTTAGGCTGAAAGTCGAGTCTCTTTTTCATCAATTATCAATGAATTCTTACCCACCTGTTAAACAATAGTTTTCCTTCTACATTACTTGCAATTGCATGAAAAATCAGAAGTGAAGTTTTTCCTGAATCTATACCGCAAAGCCATACTCCTTTAAACTGGAATCCATCAATAAGTAATGCTTTGATTGAATCCATTTCCTGAGGCACTGCCAGACCTATTCCCCAGGTAACATAAAGCACCACCTGAAGATCTCTGTTGAGTTGATGATATGCTATCAACAGATTCTCGGCTTTTTCCCTTACTTTCGTTTTCTTTGTCCGCGTATTCTCGTACCTCTCAAACTCACTTATTAAAACAGGTTTAAAATTGTTTCTCTCGAACCAGATCGAATCCGCCCTGATTTCCCTTGGGACTTTATTCTCCTGAATTACAGGACATTCAGATATTGATACAATATCTTCAATTGTTCGGCCAATTTGGGTAATATAATTTAATCCAATCGAGTGTACCATTTCTGAATAGTCGGCCACACCACCTTGGCATATCATAGGAAAATATGTTTCCCTGATTTCTCCTGAACTGAACTCATTAATTATAAAACCGGATATTAGATCTTTATCCATTATACTTACCCCATACTTTAAGAACATTTGGAGACTCTCCTCCATGAATAAGTGCTTTATAGCCGACCTTTACCAATAATGGAGCAGGAATTGAACGTCCGCAAATCAAAGCTTCCCCGGTCGACAATGATGGTAGTTCATCAATATCAGTCTTCGAGTATAAATCAGATGTTTTTGCAATAAATCTTTGATCATCAGGATTTTTCAGACGCATTGTTATGATAGTATTACACTGCGAAGTCACATCTGAATCCAGTTTGGATGGGCGCTGTGAGATAATGGAAAATCCAACACCGAATTTTCTACCCTCAGAGGCAATCTTTCTGATAATCCGTTTCGATATCGTAGGGGTATTGGCAGGTGCAAAGTTGTGACCTTCTTCGAATACAAGGAAAACAGGTCTTGTCTGTCTCTCTTTATCCATGGCTGCCCTCATTATTTCACTTGAAATAAGTGCCGTGACTATTTGCTTGGCATCGTCTGATAATCCCTGCATGTCAATAATTACCAGTTTCCCTATTTTACTGGTCTTGTCACCAGCCATTTTATATATATCCGTAGGTTCTCCCACTGCTACTGAATAGAAACTGGCTGCTTCATATATTAATCGGGCCAGTTTCATGGCTACAACAGCAGCACTTCTATCGTTCAGAGCAGCAGCTTCTCCGGAAGAAATTTCACTCCAGTTTCTTAATTCTTCTACTCCTTCAGGACCAAGCAGATCAAGAAGATCCTGGATATCGCGGAGCTGATTTTCGTATTTCGCTTTCCAATATCTTAATGCTACCCCAAGTACTCTTTGCTGTGGTTCAGTTAATCCAGGTAAGACAGAAGTCATATCATCCATATCAAATCTGTCAAATTGAAGCGCCAGATGCTTATTTTTACCAGCATATTTAAAATCAAAACTTTCACTCTGAGGAGTATATATTTCAATACCGCCACCAGCAGCCTGTAATGTCCCAAACTGGTTTATTATTATTTTTAGATCTTCTATCTCAGAAGGATTTTCCAATGTATCAATTCCTTCATTGAAATGCAGAGTCCCGCCAGCGAAAGCTTTGCCGTATTCACCATGAACGTCAAACACGATTACGGTGCCATTCATTTCAGCGACTAACCTTTCAATTATCCTTCCGACAGCATAAGATTTACCAGCACCTGTCATTGCTAGAATTGCCAGATGTTCAGTTGCAAGTTTATTTACATCGAGGTAAACAGGCACAATATTTTCTCCTTTTTCGTAGCCTATCAAATTCCCGATATTTATGCTCTCATTTTCGTCAAATTTGTAAAAGCTGGCAAGAAAATTATAGTTCACCCCATAAACCTTTTCACCTGGCTCAAGGGGTCTCCTTGGCATTTTAATATTGCCTGATGCATCACTGTATCCTACAAGTTCGATAGTTCCAAATAAACTCTCCCCAGAAACCTGTGCTCCCGGAAAAACCTCAAGGTCGTTGAGACCTTCACCCATATTTGAGTTATATAAAATATTTGATCTTGAAACAGTTACTATTCTTCCAAGAAGATAAATTTCACCTTCCTCAAGTGATTCGACATGCCTGATCTTTACGAATTCACCCCTTTTGGCAGCAAATGAATCGTTAAGGACTATTTTAAGATCATGTGGATTTCCAGTATTGCCAATTAATCTTCCGATATATTTTTCTTCCATATCTATCTTATTTTAATCTTCAAATAATTCAAGATCCTGCTGCCATATCTTATCAATTTCCTCATTATTCAACATTTCCCTGGCTTGACTTTTATAATATTCAAGAATACCAGGTTTAGACATTATTGGCTTAAGTGCATATTTTGCATACCATAGAGGTAATGGCAATGCTCTTGCCTGATCAAGTGTGAATAATGAGGTATAGATTGAGGCAATATCATCTAAATCTCCACTGGTCCAATCATTTACAGTGCCAAGCATCTCCAACAATACAGGTGGTGTTTTTAATCCTGCCTTTACATGCATGCTCATTAATCCAAGTGGACGAATACTTTCAGGTTCAAATCGGGTATCAGGATTTATTGCTTCTGCCTGGAATGCTGCACTCCGGCAAAATTCATTCATAATTCCATTTATCAGTCTTTTAACTCCAAGTGATTTAATTTTCCCGATCATTTTTGGCTCAACGATCTCTGTTAGTTGTTCATAGTTAATCATATCAACTATAAAATCACGATGCTCCGTACCTAAGGCAAATAGTATTGCCCCAAGCTTTCCGGAACCTACAGAAATGATCCTGATACCATTTTTATTAAACGGATATATTCTTGATTTGTACTTAATCCAGAAGTCTTCAATTATTTTCACTGTCTTCGAGAATTGCTCAACTACCTCAATTCTTTCAGTGGGAGGTACGTCGGAACGATCAAGCATAATAGGTGCTTCAATTAGAATAAACTCCGAGCTATCAGGATTATCAAGTGTTCTTGTCAAAACGGCATAAGCATTCTGTATTTCAATCAGTCTTATTTTTTTACTATAATCAAAATCGTCAATCTCATCCATTTCAACACTACTATCCTGTCGGGTTTTATGGATCGATCCATTTTTAATAAAAACATCCTGGCTGATTGCCGCACTTATGTAAAGAATTCCTCCAAATGCTGGTATTGCCCGATGTGCTGTTGCTATGCCAGTCACCTTAACAGAAATGGAGGGAATTGGAGCAATATTCTTTACCAGACCCGCATTTCGGAGAACTGGAGCAATCTTATCTATAAACCTCATTTTGGCGGATAGTTTTGAGACAGTTCCAGGTAAGTTCAACTGGACTGACGCTACCAGACTTTGAGCCAGTGAAGCTTCTTTATTAATCCCATCCATCAGAGTTTTCTTTACGTTTAATTAGTACATCCTGAAAAGAATCTAGGTTTTGACGTTGTATCAATTTTCGCCCCTCGACAGTAAGACTTGTTTCATTCACCAAACCCATTTTCTCAAGTTTAATCACAGAACTTTTAATGACGCCAGAGGAAAGGTTAGTTCCGAAATACTTCTTAATGACCTTTTCTGGTTCGATGAATAAAGGAATCTTGGCTCCAAAGAGGAGAAGTATCATTTTATCTTCAACATTGAGAAGGTTTTTCGAA
>ENA-UOOK01003208-UOOK01003208.1-fermentation-metagenome-genome-assembly--contig:-NODE-3208-length-18887-cov-19.841387_pt1 | contig 18887 bp, 15 predicted proteins | sample MGYA00245777_ERZ724023 | MGnify/ENA primary metagenome ERZ724023 (study PRJEB28704, sample SAMN03018312) | fermentation metagenome | biome: anthropogenic terrestrial biome; feature: soil...
GAGGCTAGTGAAGATGAATCTTTGTTAGAAGAAACGATAGTTTTAGTAAAAGAATTAGCTAAAACAATTGATATGTTTGAAATGGAGTTGCTTTTGGCAGATGATTATGATCAAAAAAATGCTATTTTAGAGATACATCCAGGAGCTGGTGGAACTGAAAGTCAAGATTGGGGCGATTTATTACTGAGAATGTATACTCGATATGCAGAAGATAAAAATTATAAAGTTGAATTTCTTGATTATTTGCCAGGAGAAGAAGCAGGGATAAAAAGTGTAACTCTCTTAATAAAAGGAGAAAATGCATATGGCTTTTTTAAGGCAGAAAAAGGTGTTCATCGCTTAATACGGATTTCTCCATTTGATGCTTCAGGTAGGCGACATACATCCTTTGCTTCAATAGATGTTATGCCTGAACTAGATGAGGAAATAGAAATAGAAATAAAAAATGAAGATATAAAAATTGATACATATCGCTCAAGCGGTGCTGGTGGGCAACATGTAAATACTACGGATTCAGCAATTAGAATTACTCATATCGAAACTGGTATTGTTGTAACATGTCAAAATGAACGTAGTCAAATTGCTAATCGTGAAAAAGCAATGCAAATGTTAAAAACTAAACTATACCAATTAGAAATCCAAAAAAAGCAAGAAGAACTACATAATATTCGTGGTGAACATAAAGAAATTGGCTGGGGTAGTCAAATTCGTACATATGTGTTTCATCCTTATTCTATGGTTAAGGATCATCGAACTAATGTTGAAACAGGCAATATTCAAGCAGTTATGAATGGGGATATTGAACTGTTTATTCGGGCATATTTGAAAAAAAATATTAAAAAATAGGTGGATTATGATAAAAAGGAATAATTCTATTATTGGGGTTTTACTTGTTACTATCGGAATGATGATAGGTATTTTGACTATTATTGTTCGGGATAAGTTAATTTACACTCCATCATCAGAAACAACTACTGCTGATGACTTCTTTAAAGATGTCAAAAGTTTATTTGAACTAATTGAACAAAATGCTTACTTTTATCAAAATGATGTTTTATTAAGAGATGGTGCAATTCGTGGAGTTGTTGATTCATTAGCGGATCCTTATTCTGTCTATTTTTCAGAGAATGAGTATCTAGATTTTAATAATGAACTAAATAGGGAATTGTGCGGTATCGGTATCACGACAGTAATTAATGGATCTTATCCGCTGATTATTAAAGTTAATGATAATTCTCCAGCTGAAAAAGCGGGGTTAAAAACTGGAGATATAATAAAATTTATTGATAGTAAGCATGTCGAAAATCTTAGTTCTGCTGAAATAAGTAACTTAATCAGAGGTGAAAAGGGAGTTGTAAGAGATATTGGTGTTTATCAAGAAAATCCAAATCATATAAGCTATCATAAGGTTACCCTTGATAAAATTATCGTTAAAACAGTAAATTATACCTATGAACAAATTGACAAGGAAATTATGGGTTATTTAAAGATAGACTCGTTTGGAGTAAATACTTTTAGTGAATTAAATCAAGCGATGAATGATTTAGAAACTATTGGTATCGATAAATTAATTATTGATGTAAGGGATAATCCAGGAGGATTACTTAGCTCAGTAAAGGAAGTATTAGATTATTTTATTAATTCTAATATACCTTTTATGTATTCAAGAACAAGAGATAATAGCGAGTCTAAGGATTATTTAAATGAAATTGATAAGGAAATAGATTACGATATTGTTATTTTAATTAATGAATATAGTGCCTCAGCTGCAGAAATATTTGCGGTCACAATGTATGAACTTGGAGGCTATGATTTAGTTGGAACAACTACTTATGGAAAAGGGACAATGCAAATCATTTATACAATAAATAATGGTTCTATCATTGTGAAATTAACAACAGGAATTTGGTTAACACCAAGTAAAGAATGGATCCAAGATATTGGGGTAAAACCAACTAAAGAAGTAAAGCGTAATGGCCAGTTTTATTTAGTTGATTCATATAAAGATATTAGTTATGATATTGTTAACGATGAAGTAAAAAAGGTCCAATTATTTTTGAAATCAAAATATCACTATGACATTCGGACCGATGGTTATTTTGATAGAATTACAGAAAATGCGGTAAAAGATTATCAGTTGAATAATCGTTTATTAGTTACAGGATATATTGACCATAATACAGCTTATTATATAAATATAGAATTAATCAAGGAATGGTTTGATCTTAAAAATGATACGCAATATTTAGCCGCAAAGGCACATTTAAATGAATAATATGGTGATAAAATGCAGAAATTTGAATTGGTTGCAAGTTATAAGCCAACAGGTGATCAACCTGAAGCAATAAAAAAACTAATAAAAGGTATTAAAGCAGGAAAAAGGGAACAGGTATTGTTAGGAGCTACTGGTACTGGTAAAACATATACAATATCTAATGTGATAAAAGAAGTCAACCGACCAACTTTAATTTTAGCTCATAATAAAACTTTAGCTGGTCAGTTATATTCGGAGTTTAAAGAGTACTTTCCTAATAATGCGGTAGAATACTTTGTTAGTTATTATGATTATTATCAACCGGAGGCATATGTTCCATCTACCGATACATTTATCGAAAAAGATGCTAGTATCAATGATGAAATTGATAAATTACGCCATAGTGCAACATCAGCATTATTAGAAAGACGGGATGTAATTATTGTCGCGTCTGTTTCATGTATTTATGGTTTAGGGGATCCTAAGGAATATAAAAATCAGGTTGTTTCTTTACGTGTCGGTTTACAAATGGAGCGTAATCAGTTATTAAGTGAACTAGTACGAATACAGTATGAAAGAAATGATTTAGACTTTCATCGGGCAACATTTAGAGTTAGAGGGGACGTTGTGGAAATAATGCCAGCATCCCATGAAAATAACTGTATTAGGGTGGAGTTTTTTGGTGATGAGATTGATCGGATCCGTGAAGTGGATATTGTAACAGGAGAGATTATCGGTGCCCGTAATCATGTAGCTATTTTTCCAGCTTCACATTTTGTTACGAGTGAAGATAAATTAAAAGTTGCAATTATTAATATAAAAAATGAATTAGATTTGCGATTAAAAGAACTTCGTGAAAAGGAACATTTATTAGAAGCTCAAAGGCTAGAACAAAGAACAAATTATGATTTGGAAATGATGAAGGAAATCGGGTTTTGTTCAGGAATTGAGAATTATTCGCGGCATCTTACTGGTCGTAAAAAGGATGAAACGCCATACACATTAATTGATTTTTTCCCAGACGATTGGTTATTAGTAGTTGATGAATCCCATGTATCCTTGCCCCAAGTAAGAGGAATGTATAATGGTGACCGTTCTCGTAAGTCAACACTTGTAGAATTTGGTTTCCGCTTACCTTCAGCTCTAGATAATAGACCTTTGAATTTTAGAGAATTTGAAAACCATATTAATCAAGCAGTCTACGTCTCTGCTACACCAGCAGCTTATGAGCTGAAACATGCCCAACAGGTTGTCGAACAGATCATTAGACCAACAGGGCTACTAGATCCAGAAATTACCGTTAGACCAATTAAAGGTCAGATCGATGATCTCATGAATGAAATAAGAATAAGAATTGAACGTAGTGAAAGAGTTTTAGTAGTTACCCTCACCAAAAGAATGGCAGAAGACCTCACTCAGTATTTCAAAGAAGCTGGTATTAGTGTTCAGTACATTCACTCCGATGTAGAGACTATCCAAAGATCTGAAGCTTTAAGAGACCTCAGATTGGGTAAGTATGATGTGCTAGTTGGCATTAACCTTTTAAGAGAAGGATTAGATCTGCCAGAAGTATCTTTAGTTGCTATCTTAGATGCAGATAAAGAAGGATTCCTACGTTCAGCAACTTCGCTAATTCAAACTGTAGGTAGAGCAGCTAGAAATGTTAATGGACAAGTTATCATGTATGCTGATCGCATTACTGATTCTATGGCTAAAGCAATTGGCGAAACTGAAAGAAGACGCAAGATCCAGTTAGAATATAATGAGAAGCATGGTATTACTCCAGAAACTGTTAAGAAAGCAATTAGAGATCTAGTTAGATCAGAAGCTCCTAAAGATGAAGTGGATGAAGAACCAATTAAGGTTGATATAAATCCAGAAGAAGCTATGAAGCTGATTAAAAACCTAGAGAGATCAATGTTAGATGCTGCTAAGAAGTTGGAGTTCGAAGAAGCGGCTAAGTTAAGAGATGAAATTGCTAAGCTCCGTAAAGAACTAGGTCTCTCAGTATAGTGAATAAGTTACGACTTGATAAGCTACAGAGTTTATAGAGACTTATATATTAGAAATCTAATGAGAAAGCTATTTTGTTTATGTTGAGGGGGAAAAGGTGTTGAACCAAGATAAGATTATCATCAAAGGTGCTAGAGAAAACAACCTTAAAAATATAGATCTAGAGATACCTAGAGGTAAGTTAGTAGTTTTTACTGGTTTAAGTGGTAGTGGCAAAAGCTCACTAGCTTTTGACACTATCTACGCCGAAGGTCAGAGAAGGTATGTAGAGTCCCTCTCTGCTTATGCTAGACAGTTCTTAGGACAGATGGAGAAGCCTGATGTAGATCTAATTACTGGTCTTTCGCCAGCTATCTCTATCGATCAGAAGACTACTAGCCGTAACCCCCGTTCTACTGTAGGTACAGTAACCGAGATCCACGACTACCTCCGTCTTCTCTATGCTAGGGTAGGTCATCCCCATTGTCCATCTTGTGGTAGACCAATTACTAAACAAACAGTCTCCCAGATGGTAGATCAATTAATGGAGCTACCAGAAGGCACTAAGATGCAGATCTTAGGACCTTTAGCTAGAGGGAAGAAGGGCGAGTTTAAGAAGGTCTTCGAAGAGATCAAAAGACAAGGCTTTTTACGGGTAAAGATTGATGGCGAAGTTAGAGAGCTAACTGATGAGATCGGTTTAGATAAAAATAAGAAACACGATATTGGTGTTGTGGTAGATCGAATAATTATTAGAAGTGGTGTTGAAAACCGTCTAGCTGAATCACTAGAATTGGCACTCAAGATAGGTAGTGGAATCGCTATTGCTGATGTCTTTGATCAAGAACTAATCTTTAGCGAGAATTTCGCTTGCCCAGACTGTGGCATTAGTTTAGAAGAGATTGAACCGAGACTATTCTCTTTCAACAGCCCCTTCGGGGCTTGCCCTACTTGTGGTGGTCTGGGTATCCATATGAAGATCGATCCAGAATTAGTTGTGAATAAAAGGCTAACCTTAAAAGAAGGTGCCTTACTTACTGTCCCCAATAGCCCTGGAGCTTGGAATGACGTTTTGCTTAAATCAGTGATTGAATCTGAAGGTATTGATGAGAACATACCCTTTGGCGAACTAAATGAGAAGCAACAAAAGCTTTTACTCTATGGTGCACCTAATAAAGATTACCAGATAACTTATACTGCTAAGAGCACCGGTATCACTCGTAATTATACTGGTCGCTGGGAAGGTGTCGTACCTCAATTAGAGAGACGGTATGGACAAACCGCTAGTGAAGACTCGAGAAGTTATTATGAAAGTTATATGAGTGCAACTAACTGTCCAGCTTGTCGCGGGATGAGATTAAAACCAGAGGCTTTAGCTGTTACTGTAGGTAAGAAAAATATTGCTGCTGTTAGTCAGATGTCTGTTAAAGAGTGCAAACGCTTTTTTGAAAATGTCAATCTCACAGAGAGAGAACGTTTTATCGGTCAACAGATCTTAAAAGAGATTAATGAGAGATTAAGATTCCTAGATGATGTAGGTTTAGATTACCTCACACTCTCTCGCTCAGCAGGTACTTTATCTGGTGGCGAAGCCCAGAGAATTCGTTTAGCTACTCAAGTAGGTTCGGGTTTAGTAGGAGTTCTATATATTCTCGATGAACCATCAATTGGGCTTCACCAAAGAGATAACCACCGTCTGTTAGCAACGCTTAAGGGATTAAGAGATTTAGGTAACACAGTTATTGTCGTAGAGCACGATGAAGATACCATTAGAGAAGCAGACTATGTAGTTGATATAGGGCCTGCTGCAGGTAGCCATGGCGGCGAAGTTGTGGCAGCTGGGACTTTAGAAGATATTTTAAATACTCCGGAGTCTATTACTGGGCAATATCTTTCAGGAGCAAAAGCTATCAGAGTACCTAGAGAGAGAAGAACACCAAATGGCAAAAAACTAGTTATTAAAGGAGCTAGAGAAAACAATCTTAAAGATATTGATGTGGAGATACCTTTAAATATCTTTGTTTGTGTTACAGGGGTCTCTGGTTCTGGTAAGAGTACTCTCGTAAATGAGATCCTTTATAAGACCTTAGCTAGAGATCTTAATAGAGCAACAATTAAACCAGGCAAACACGATAAGATCGAAGGTCTTGAGTACCTAAAAAAGGTTATTGAGATCGACCAATCGCCGATTGGTCGAACCCCAAGGTCCAATCCAGCGACATATACTGGTGTATTCGATCAGATCAGAGATGTCTTTGCCCAAACCCCAGAAGCCCAAGCTAGAGGGTACCAAAAAGGTCGTTTTAGTTTTAATGTGAAAGGTGGACGTTGTGAAGCCTGCTCTGGCGATGGTATTATCAAGATTGAAATGCACTTTCTACCTGATGTCTATGTACCTTGTGAGGTTTGCCATGGTAAACGTTATAATCGGGAGACTTTACAGGTAAGGTATAAAGGCAAGACCATTGCCGATGTCTTGGACATGCGGATCGATGAAGCTGTCGAATTCTTTGAAAACATTCCATCCATTAAACGTAAACTCTCTACTCTCTGCGATGTTGGTCTTGGTTATATGAAACTGGGACAGCCAGCAACGCAGCTCTCAGGTGGTGAAGCCCAGAGAGTGAAGTTAGCTACAGAGCTAAGTCGTCGTAGTGATGGACAGACTCTCTATATCTTAGATGAACCTACTACAGGATTACATGTAGCTGATATCCATAAACTCCTAGATGTGTTACAAAAATTAGTAGAAGCAGGCGATACTGTACTAGTTATCGAACATAATCTAGACGTTATTAAAACAGCAGATTATATCATTGATTTAGGACCAGAAGGTGGTAATGAGGGCGGTAAAGTCATCGCTTCTGGTACCCCTGAAGAGGTGGCTGAAGTAGAAGCCTCGTATACAGGGCAGTATTTAAAACCAATTCTCCTGAAAGGATGATGAGTGTGTTTCCTGTAGTAGTATCAGCTGAACCAGATGAACTAAAGTTTTTCTTGCAAGACTTTGAGATTGAAAAAGAAGAAATTAAAGGCTATGCCCGTCTCTTTTGGGGAACCTATAAGGGTAATAAATTAGGACTCGCTTGCTTAGGGGTTGGTAAGACCAACGCCGCAGCAGGGACTGCTTTAGTCATCGAGTCTATGAAGCCAGATGCTCTTTTTATGGTAGGAGCCTCTGGAGCATTGTCCCCAGTTGTAGCTCCTGGCGATGTGATAGTAGGGACCGGACTAGTAGATCGTGATGGTGGTTATTTAACTACTAAAGGGTTTGTGCCAGGTGGAGCCTGGCTCTATGATAAAACACAGCCTTATTATCCTTCCTTAGTTAGAGAGATAACACCAGATAGAGAGTTAATGGCTTTAGCTAAAACAGCAGCGATTTGTGCAGAGGACGAATTAGATTCCTTTGGGGAGAGAAAAGCTAGGCTCCATTTCGGACCTATTGCTACAGGTGATCTTTTTGTAGCTGCGATTAAAGAAAAGAATACGCTTTTCTCTACGTATCAAGCTCTAGCTGCAGAGATGGAAGGCGCTGCTTTAGCTCAAACTGCTTATGCATTAGATATTCCTTTTTTAGTAATAAGGGGTATTAGTGATCATGCTGATGATTCTATAGAACTTGGTACGCCAAAGGTATATCAAAGCAATGAGTTTGTTGAAGATCTTTGGCGCGAGACTAGAAGAGAAAACAGTGATCCAATGCAAGTTGCTAGTGAGGCTGCGAAAAGTTTGCATTCAGTTTTTCAAAAAGCTTCGTATAATGCCAGTATAATTGCTTGGAGTATTATTAAGAGATTACCTCTAGTTACAATATAAAAATTCTAAGGCTTTGTTTAGGCAACTATATTAAGTTAGATGATTAAGTTCTCGGTTTAGTTAAATTCCCCAAAACAAACCTCTGGAGTTAATATGGTTTAATGCCAAAAGCAACTCAATGCATTTTTCTAGAGAGAAAACAAGTTAGGTAAGGTTCAAACTATTAGATTTAGTTGAAAAGTTTAATTTAACATACGCTAATTACTGTGCAAGAAAGAACAAAATAAGTTAGACACTTTGGAGAGGAGGTCAGGTGCCAGATTCTTTTTAAAGGGGATATCTAGGCACAACTAAGATGACAGAGATATCTACTGAACTAAAAGAGAAGTTAGACCTGGTACCTGAGGCTCCCGGGGTCTATATATATAGGGATAAAGACGGAGAGGTAATTTATGTTGGTAAGGCGAAGATTCTAAGACGAAGGGTTCATTCCTATTTCCAAAGTAAGGGACAAGATTCCCCTAAGACTAGACTCTTAGTTGCTAATATTGCTGATTTAGAATATGTAATCACCGATAGTGAACTAGAAGCCTTTATGTTAGAGTTGAACCTTATTCACAAATACCGACCTCGATATAATATTCGCCTCAAGGATGATAAGCATTACCCACTTATTAAGGTAACCCTTGGTGAAGAGTACCCTAGGGTTTTGTTTGTTCGTCGTATTAAAAAAGACGGTAGTCGCTATTTTGGTCCCTACTCTGATGCCAGTGCAGTAAAGAGTACTCTGAACTTAGTGCACCGCCTTTTTCCTATCCGTAGCTGTAAGCAACAGGTTAAAAGTGGCGAAGCTGTCTCAAGACCTTGTCTCCAATATCACATTAAAAGGTGTCTGGCACCTTGCACAGGTGAAGTAGATAAAGAAGAGTATCGTAAGTTAATCGATCACATCTGTCTACTTCTAGATAATAAAGAGACAGAGATATTAAAGGTACTTAAAGAAGAGATGAATCAAGCTGCTGAAGCCTTAGATTATGAAAAAGCTGCTGTTATAAGGGATCAGATTCGTGATATCGAAGCAGTAACAGCTAAGCAGAAGATTATCTCAGCGGATTTTGAAGATTGGGATGTAGTGGGTCTAGCTGTTTCTGAGGAGAAGATCTGTGCGCAAGTCTATTTTGTGCGTAAGGGAAGACTTAGTGGTAGGCAAAGTTATCTGTTAGATAACAAGGAGAGTGATGCTAAGGAGACCTTGGCAGCTTTTTTACAGCAATACTACAGTGAAAAAGAGTTTATCCCTAACTTAATCTTGTTACCAGAAGAGACTGGTGAAGAAGAAGTTATGGAGCAGTATTTAAAAAACAGAAAAGGCCGCAAAGTGGAAGTGCGTGTACCTCTACGAGGCGAGAAGAAGCAGTTAGTAGAGATGGCAGTGAAAAACGCTAAGCAAAGCTTAGAAGAAGATAAACAGCGTGAAGAATTCGAATATGAGAGATCAGTGGGAGCTCTAGAAGAATTAACAGAGGTTTTAGAACTCTCCTTTACTCCAGAACGGATGGAATGTTATGACATCTCTCATATTCAAGGTAGCGATACTGTAGCTTCTATGACGGTCTTTATCTCTGGTATACCAGCAAAATCTGAATACAGGAAATTCAAGTTAAAGAATACTAGTATTCCTAACGATTATCTATCAATGCAAGAAGTGTTAAGACGTCGATTTACCCAAGGGCTGAGAGAACGAGAATTAATAGCCTCAGGTGAACTAGAAGAGAAAAAAGCTAAATTTGCTCACTTCCCCGATCTGGTAATTGTAGATGGTGGGAAAGGACAACTCTCTAGTGCTTTAGAGATATTTGCTGAGTTAGGTATAGCAGATATACCTATTATTTCTCTAGCCGAGAGATTAGAAGAGATCTTTACCAAACCAGAGGGTGATGGTATAAGATTGCCAGAGAATTCTAATGCTCGCCATTTAATTGAACGAATTAGAGATGAAGCTCATCGCTTTGCGCTGAGTTATCATCAAAATCTCAGAAGCAAAAGACAGATAAAATCTAGGTTAGACGAAGTTCCTGGTATCGGACCTAAACGTAAGAAAGAACTATTAAAACGCTTTGGCTCAGTTGAAGGAATAAAAAGAGCTACTTTGGAAGAACTATTAGAGCTGCCATCTATGAACCAGCAGGCAGCAGAAGCTCTTTTGGATTATCTGAAATAATCTATTGGAATTCAAGGGGGAGGAAACGCATCGATTAGGGGATGCGTATTAAAACATGAAAAAAATCGTTTGCGTTATTCTTATCGCACTGTTACTATCTTTTACAGGACTAGCACAAGGTTTCCAGGTTCTCTCCACAAAAGGAATAGTACTTGAAGTAAAGGATGAAGTTGAAGAAGAAGTAGAAGAGGAACAAGCAGAAGATAGTGTCACCTTTGAAAAAAATGTCCAAATAGCTAAGGTCAAGATTACCTCTGGCAAATATAGAGGACAGATTCTTACTATTCGTCACGAAGTATCTTCTGGCTACTTGGGAAGCATTGTAGCTAAACCTAATGACAAGTTAATGATCGATATTGTTGAAGAAGAAGGCTATTTTCAAAATGCCTTTATAGCTGACTACCAAAGAGACTGGTATGTCTATATACTAGTAGCAGTTTTTCTCCTTCTTCTTTTAGAGATAGGTCATTATAGCGGAGTAAAAGCTATAGGTAGTTTGTTACTAACAGTTATATTAGTATTTAAGGTCTTATTACCCTTAGTGCTTAGAGGGTATAATCCTATCTTGTTAGCAAGTGGGATTGGTATAGTAGTTATCTCAATTACGTTATTAATACTCAATGGTTTTAAACCTACGACCTGGTCAGCTATGGCTGGTACAATTGCTGGTCTAGCTTCTGCAGCTGGTTTAGCTATTTTAGGTAGTAAATTTATACCTCTTACTGGTTTATCTGGTGATGAAGCTGGTATTCTTTATAGCCTAACAGATGGCTCCCTGGATTTTGCAGGTTTTCTAACAGCAGGGATTATCATAAGTTCGTTAGGTGTAATAATGAACACGGCAATGAATATTGCTACGATTATGAAAGAGGTCAAAGAAATAGAACCACGGATTACCTTTAAGGAATTGTTTGCCACAGGTATTAATATTGGTAGAGAGATGATCGGTACCACATCTAATATAATGATCTTTGGTTACCTAGGTTCTTCTTTACCACTATTACTTCTTTTCCAAGCCAATGGCGAGCAACTACTTAAGATACTTAATTCAGACCTTTTTGTGGGAGAATTAATAAAAGCATTTGCCAGTAGTATTGGCTTATTGATTACCATACCAGTTACTGCAGTTGTGATGGCTTTATTAACAGGTTCCTTAGTGGAACAGGAATATTATATTGATTAATAAGTGGAAAGGCAGGTCGCAGACCTGCCTTTTTCTTTTGCAAATACCCATCTCGATTCAGATAACTATACTGTTCCCTCTGTTTATTTACGCGGTACATTATTTGGGTGAGGGACATAGTAAAGCAGGTGTAGCGAACTACTAGATAAATTAATGAGGGAAAATAAAGCTTGTAGAAATATTTATAACTACAACAGAAATAACATAAAATTCATAACAAAACCCGTATTTATGTAGATTTAAATATTTAGATATGTTATGCTAAACAAAAAGAAAAGTCTATGAATCATAGACTTTTTTTAATACATAAAGTGCAGATTATAGCATTCGTTGCTATTACTTGGTCTATGAGCACATCGCACTTCTTATTTGAAAGCTAAAGATATTTTTGAGGTTTAGGTGCCTAAAACAATTCAGGGGAGGTTTTAGAATGGAATTTGATGACCTCTACAACAAATCTGCAATAGCTTTAAGAAATGGCGAAAGAGTTGGACCTGTTTTACATAAGTTGAGAGAAGAATTTGATTCACAATTCTCGTTTAAACCTTCAAAGCAATGGGAGTCGCTCGGGGAGTATCTAGCCATTTTAGATGAAACACAAAATGGAGCAGATGATCTAGATACAGACAAAAAGTTAAGCGAAAGCATCGATAAGTTATTGCCAAACATAGATGCAGAGTTAAGAAAAGTTCTCCTAGAATTCGATTATTTTTTATTATCAGCTGCGATAGATTTTGTTGAGGAGAGCCTTATCCAATGCGTTGGCAACCTGCAAATTCGTCAAACGCTAATGTCCCCTTTTTACCATGGAGATTATGAAGAATGCCATAGTAACCAGGATATTTACTTGCAAATCAACATAGATAATTTTGCAGCTATCTTTCAAATTATCTTGCCGCTCTTACACAAAAACTCGTTTTTTGATAAAAAACGCGAAGATTTTACTAGTAACTTTACTGGTTAGTTGCTTTTTCTGAGTATGGGGACAAGCATGCCTATATACTTTGCTTTAGGTGCCTAATTATCTACCAGTAACAGAGAAAGGAGGATAATTTGTGCAGTCTGAGTTACAGGACAGAAGAGGTCGATTACTAGGTAGAATTAAGGAAGTAAGTGGGAAATTAGAATTGCGTGACCGAAGCGGTAAATTAAAAGGGCGATATGATCCACACTCAAATGTTACGCGAGATGCGACTGGTAAAAGAATTGGCACAGGAAACCTATTAGTTAGTTTGCTAGACGATTTCGTCTAGGTTAAAGAATTGGATAGGATTAACTTCAAGTTTGATGCTGCTACAACAAATCAAGTGTGATCTAGTTTATGAAGAGCGGTCTATGGCAAATCATGTTTTTCCTAAACATTTGCTCAGGAAGATTGGAGGGTTACAGCCAAGAGATATAAATTATTGATGTCTTTTAAAATGGTAAGTTTTGAGTACCAATGTAACCTTTATAGACCCAAAAACAAAAAAGGGGGAAGGGAAATGAAAGAATACAATGGTAGCGGACTGACCCCTTTATTCTATTCGGAAATATCGTCAAGTTATATGCTCTACGATGTATTAAAAAACAACGATACAATAATATCTCAGCTAATAGAAGATAATTTTAATTTACGACCAGAAAAAATAGATGTCCAAAGAGAGCGTGCATATCCTAAGAAAGGTTCAATAGATATTTTTGCTGAGTTTGAAAGTGCTAACAAAAAATACGCATTATTAATTGAAGTAAAGGTACATGATTACTTGAGTGCTACAAGTGGACAAATTGAGACATATATAGATGCGGTATCAGAATCTCAAACATATAAGAATATATATTTTATTTATCTAACGCAATTTACTCCAAAAACTGAATTTGAAGATATTGCAACTCCTAAAACAATTGATGAATCTAAAAGAGGTAAAGAACTTTTAGGAGGACAATTTGTTCATATCTCTTGGGAAGAGATGCACACATTCCTAGATAAGTACTATGATATACTATCAGAAGAACAGAAATTGATTGTTTCGCTAAACAAACAGTGGATTTTACAAAAGTGCAAAGCAGACTTAGAGAGCAATAAAGTAAATGTAGGCGAAAGAGGTATAGAGGATTACTTCACTGATGTAAAGTTAGAAGATATAAAGAACAGATTAGCTTTTGGCAAAGAGGTTTCTGAAAATAATAGGCAAATCTTGAGAGTTAATACACCCGATTTAACTGAAGAAGAACTTAATCGTGTTTTGGATGTAATTAAGAAACTTTCAGAGTCTGAAGCGGTAAATAAAACAAAACAATATAAAACTGAAGAATTTACCATGCAAGCTGCAAAAGATTTTTTAGTTCTATTGGCACAAAGCGTTGATGACTGGAATTTGCTAGCTTTTTATTCGAAGCTATTTCTTTATGTTGAAAAGACAAACTACCTAAAATTTAACGGAACTGGGAGAAGAGGTTTTTCTATTAAGCTTGAGATAAAGAATACCGGTGAAATAAGTGTATATGGTAATTTAATTTTAGGTCACGTGGCTCATTGAAAACTAGGTCACTTGCCAAACATTCCATGGTATCCTCTTAGTAATAACTAAGAGGAGGATGGATGAAGGAAGTGGTTAAATTGGTAGAAAAACAGAAAATCATATTAAAGCATCTCGATGGTATAAGCAACAGAAGTATTGCAGATGAACTGCATATAAGTAAGGACACAGTTAACAAATATGTTGCTGAGTATGAGAGCAAGAAAATAAACATTTTAAGAATGAATCCAGAAGCAGATCCTGAGGAGGTAATTCAAGAAATTGTAGAAGAACCTAAATACAATTCCGCTAACAGAAAGCCTAAAAAAATTACACCAGAACTGATGGACTCTATAGAAGATTGTCTAGATATCAATGAACAGCGACGTGCCAATGGTATGTCAAAACAGCAGATGAAAAAGATTGATATTCATGATTATCTCGTCAATAAAAAGGATTTTGATATTAGTTATTCTACTGTAAAACGACTAATAAAGTTTATCGAGGACAGGCACCGGGAAGCTTTCATTCGGCAGGAATATGATTATGGTAATGTGTGCGAATTTGACTGGGGTACAGTGAAGCTTGATATCGGAGAAAATGGATATGAGACCTATCAAATGGCAGTATTCACCCCGGCAAAAAGTGATTACCGGTATGCTATACTTTTTAAGGCTCAAGATACAGCAGCATTCCAACAGTCACATGCAGAATTCTTTGACCACTGTAAGGGTAATTACAAGATGATGGTTTATGACAATATGCGGGTTGCAGTAAGAAAATTTGTAGGATTTCATGAAAAGGAACCGACAAAGGCATTAATGGAATTGTCCATTTACTATGGATTTCAATTTAGGTTTGCAAACATCGCCAAGGGGAATGAAAAAGGTCACGTTGAACGAAGCGTAGAGTATGTCAGGAGAAAAGTATTCAGTGAACCAGGTTGTGATAAATTTGATACTCTTGCAGAGGCAAACGAGTTTCTTGCAATGGGATGTTTACATCTAAACAGCCAACCTTCCTCAGATGGAACCATCCCGCTGGAAGAATTTGAAAAAGAGCAAAAGTACCTGTTCCCCCGCCTGCCAAAGTTTGAGAGTTGTGCTTACTCAGAGAACCGAGTAGACAAGTATTCCACTATTATGGTTAACCAGAACCATTATTCTGTACCAGATACTTTGGTCGGCAAAATGGTAAGTGTTAAAATATTTACCGATACAATTATTGTTTATTACGCTAATAAGATAGTAGCAAATCATGAGCGTAGTTTTAGAAATCATGACTGGAAGATAAATATACAACATTACTTACGAACACTATATAAAAAACCAGGTGCCCTGCACTCAAGCACTGCACTGCTTCAGGCGGACACCCAAATTAAATATATCTACGAACATTATTATAGCAAAGATGCTAAGACATTTGTGAAAATCTTAGAGATAATTTACGAAAAAGGCGTCCCTGCGGTAATGAATGCTTTGAATCAATTAGAACAACTCTCGCCTCTCGATATGAGTGCAGAAAAAGTGAAAGTGATATGCGAACATGAGCAGGAAAAAGCGAATAACATTCTGGTATCCTATACCGACCCCTTAACTGAAAAATCCCGAAACACACTGTCAGCTTACGATCTCCTTGCAGCATTGCAGTCGGGAAATCTCAGAAAGGAGGTCCTGTAAAATGCTTATAAAAGTAAACGAAGAAATAAAGGAATATTGCAGGATACTAAAGTTAAAAGGGGTTTTAGCACATTTCGAGGAAACCATGACAGAAGCTGTGGATTACGAAGATTACCTCCATCGTCTGCTAACATTTGAGATAGAAGAAAAAGATAAACGTACTATTGAAAGTCGGATTCGAAACGCTTGTTTTCCATATAAGCAATACCTAGAAGACATTGAGATGGACTGTCTTCCTAAGGATATGCAAAAAAAGCTACCTGAACTGGCAACACTGGATTTCATTGAAAAGGGTAAGAACATCATCATGACAGGCAATCCAGGTACAGGTAAAACCATGATAAGTATTGCATTAGGAATTAAAGCATGTATGGTGGGCTATAAAGTTCTATTTACTACTATCCCTCTTCTAGTTACAACACTAAAGGAATGTAATAGTGCGAAGACACTTCGTTACTTCGAAAACCGTTTTGAAAAATATGATCTTGTTATTGCAGATGAACTGGGATATACCTCCTTTGACCGAGAAGGAACAGATCTGTTATTTAGCAATCTTTCGCTAAGAGCCGCTAGGAAATCAACCATAATTACTACGAATCTTTCTTTCGAACGCTGGGTTGATGTCTTTGGTGATCCTACGGTTACAAGTGCTATGGTAGACCGCCTTACGTATAAGGCTATTCTTATTAATATGGAGGGAGATTCTTATCGACTAAGGGAAACTTTAAAGGAAAATGGCACAACACTACAAAAGATAAAGACAAATAAAGAATAATTGCGGTTCTTAGTAAGGGAGCCCAAAATTTATAAAGGAAGTGACCTAAAATTCAATGGTCACTTGACCTAATTTTCAATTGACAAATACACTAACAGTGTGATTAACATCTTTATTTACTAAATACCCATTTTCGATCACCCAATCACCCTCATAAGAAACCCACTTACCAGTATCTTTGTCAAAGTTGTCTTCAAACACTAGTTTTGGTGCAGCTACAATGGACAAGGTTAAAAATAACAAAAATATTAGCACCCAGCTTAATTTATTCCCTCTCATTTTACAAATCCCCCTTTGATTAGTGCATGATATCACTATAGTTATATAACACTCGCCATTTCCCTGCTACTTCCATATAAAATTATTTAGTTCCATTCATCGTATCTGCCATCGTATAGATATTATTTTTTATTACTTTTGATGTACTATCTTTAAAATCGCTTTTATTCTTATCCTTTTCTAGCTTGTTTACCATTTTTACGATTAACTTTTCGAAGAAATTCATCTTCTCTAAATTAAACTCTCCTCCAAAACACTGCCTAGAAATTGCAGTATCCAACAATTGCTTGGGAAATGAATTGTTTAATTGCGTAGCAGCTTGATCGCCTTCAAACATGCAACAAATAAATAAACCTAGGCGTTTATTCGTTAACTGGTCCATTTGTTCTTTGCAGAACTCACGGACTTTTTTTTGAATTTGTCCAGCATAAATTGAACCACCTATTATTACAGCGTCATAACTAGATAAATCATTACTTGCATTAAAATCATTTTTTAAATTACATAAATCAACTTCGCCCTTTAACAAACTAGCCAACTCTTTAGAACAGTTTTCAGCGCAACCATGTTTAGTTGCATAAGCAATTAATATTTTCATTTATCTATTCTCCTTAGCTATGTTAATTATTTTTAAGCCCTTGATTAAGCCCAGATTCTATCGCTTTTAATATTACCTGGCTACTAAGAGTAGCACCACCAATTATATCCACTGCTAACGTTTGTTTCTTAAGAACTTCGTCAACAATTTTCTCCGCTTTTTTACCTAATCCACATTGATGCTTTTCTATGACGATTTCTTTTATTATGTTATCGACTACTACAACTCTAGTTGCTACAGCTACTGGTCCCGCAGAATATTCACCTCTATACGAGCCATCTTGGACTTGCATTAAATCAACATCAATAATTTTAACTAGAGGAATTTTCAACGATTTTAATGCATAGTAAGCTACTCCGCCTGCAATTACCAAACCCAAGAACACAATTAGCAATACTTTTCCAAGCTTTCTTATCAATCTCCATCGCCTCTACTCTCTGTATCATTGGAACTTGAGCTTACTTGAGCATATAGTTCTTTAAACATATAAACTGTATCGAGCCACTGATTAATGATTTCCTTGTGTAGTTTAAGCTTGTTTGGATCCTTTTCATAACCTTCTAATAATTTTAATTGGCGTTTATAGAAACTATAAAGTTTTGCCACTGAGGTGTTTTCCCATAATTCATCTTCTATATAGTTATTCTTAGTTTCTTCTATTAAGGTTAATAATTCTTCCTTTAACTCTTTCGGTGTTAAACCAGTACATTTTTTGAAATCCCTTAATAACCATTGCCTTTCAAAAACAATCCGAGAATTCCAACCATCAGCTTGCTCAGTAAATGTTTTCACAATCTCCTCTAAGAGGAAAAGCATTTTTGCCTTTTTATTATCATCAAGAACTATCTTGCTGTGATTTGGGTTACTAATATTTATACCTGCATCGTTTAATGCTTGAATTGAACCTATTTCTTGACCATTGTAGATATTGGCTAAAGCTATTGAAGCTGCTATACCTGCTCCCGCTTCTTCGGAACTTAATAAAAACTTCTCATTCATCAGATAAAACTCACTAGTGCTTTTGCCATATAAAGGAGCTAACAATTCGATTGCTTTTTGGGCTGTCTTTGTTTTAACTATTCCTGGTCCAACCGAATAAGTAATTACACCTGTGCCTTCAAGTTCTGCTACTAAAGTATTGCTTAATTCTACTTGAGCAGTTTTAAATATCTCGTAAGCTCCCATATAAGGGGCTGCACCAGAAGAAGGGATAAAAACAGCACTATTCTACTGTATTTCAATATAATGGATGCACGTTTGCTTTCAGACATTACTTGTAATAAATGGAAATGCTAATTTAACGTATAATTCTCATTTATGGCAGTTATTATAACTTAACAAATTGCATGCCTATTGTGTTATGAGGCTACAATATAAAATTTGATACCGGTTTAAGAAGAAATTAACAAATCAAATCAACCTATTGCGCTATCTTAGCATCGTTAAATACAAAGTGTCTATGATTAATATTAAGTATTTTACATTCAACCTATTTGCAACAAACACCTTTATATTGTGGGATGAAACCGGGGAGTGTATAATTATTGATCCCGGATGCAGTAATCATATCGAAGAAGAAGAGCTTTTCAGCTTTATACGGAGCAATTCACTGATACCCAAAGCCCAGATAATAACTCATTACCATGTTG
>ENA-UOOK01003210-UOOK01003210.1-fermentation-metagenome-genome-assembly--contig:-NODE-3210-length-18875-cov-19.347715_pt1 | contig 18875 bp, 16 predicted proteins | sample MGYA00245777_ERZ724023 | MGnify/ENA primary metagenome ERZ724023 (study PRJEB28704, sample SAMN03018312) | fermentation metagenome | biome: anthropogenic terrestrial biome; feature: soil...
CAATAAAATATTTAGATGACCGAAAAACAGCAGGCAACCTCAAAATTAATAAAGAAGCTGCATTAGCTTTTAAAACGAGGGTAGCATTATATGAGGGAACTTGGCAAAAGTACCATAAAGGAACAGCTTTTGGAAGTGAAGGAGCAAATCCAAATAAATATTTTGAAGCATGTGTTTCTGCTGCTGAGGAGCTAATGTCAGGCAAATATACCGTAGGCCTTTACAATACCGGGGACCCAGATAAAGACTACTATAATTTATTCGGGTTTGAAGATATGTCAAATATTAATGAAGTATTGCTATATAAGACTTTTAACAAATCTGAAGGGTTTGGTAATACGGTTGAAGCATATCTCAGTTGGCATCCTAGTGGAAAAGGTGCTACTTGGGATCTTGTTTCATCTTACCTCGGTAAAGATGGGAAACCTTATAATTATCCAGAGGTGTCAAAAACATCAAAAGGCAATGATTTTTTAACTAAGATTGCTAATGATTGTGACCCTAGATTAAAATCAACTATCTATATTCCTGGTGATTTCAAAAGAGTAGATGATAATACAATATTTGACAAGCCCGTTATTGATGGAGCTGCATTGGAGCTTGTAATAACAGGATTTCAAATAAAAAAGTCAACCAATCCATATTCTTTTGGTGCTGCAAGGTCTTGGCCTACAGGAAGTAATACTGGCTTAATTATTTTTAGATATGGAGAGGTATTAGTAAACTATGCAGAAGCAAAATATGAATTGAGTAACACAGTTGCATACGATCAACTCAATTTGCTTAGAGAAAGAGCAGGCATGCCAGATTTTGTTGTAAATCCTCAAATTTCGGATCCAAATTTAGTAAATTATGGATATACAATTTCAGATGGACTATACGAAATACGTAGAGAAAGAAGAGTAGAATTAGCTCTTGAAGGTATAAGAAAAGATGATTATCGTCGTTGGAGAGCTCATTCACTTTTTAAAGGGAAAAGACCTATGGGATATCCAGTTTCTTTAGAGGAATTTCCAGATTATCCGAATCCAATTGCTGAAAATGGATTAATTGACTATTACACAAAATCATTACCTAACGGTTATCAATTTAGAGAAAATCAAGATTATTTATATTCAATTCCTCAAGAAGAAATTACATTGAATCCAAATTTGACTCAAAATCCCGGTTGGTAATTTGGGTGTATTATAATTATTAACTCATTTAAAAAAAAAATTATGAAGAATGAACTATTAATTAAAAATGTACTTGTAACGGGTGCACAAGGCAAAATAGGAAGATCCTTAGTGCCAAGGTTAGTAGATGAGGGGTTTAATGTTAGAGCAGTACAATTTAACGAAGACGAACCTGTTCTTTTTGATGGCGTTGAAATCATTGAAGGAGATTTACGAGATCAAAATTTTGCTAAGAAAGCACTCCCTGATATGGATGCAGTAATACATCTGGCTCATGTAAAGGAGAATAGAGAACAATTCTTGCAATCATGTGTAAATGGCACCTTCTGGCTCTTGGATGAAGTAATGAAGAGAAAACATATAAAACAATTCATTCAAGCGGGTTCTGATGCTAGAGCTGGAATATTTTACTATCCTCAGCCTATTCCTATTGATGAAACACATATTCATTCAGCTTATCCAGGATATTATGCTTTCTCAAAGGTACTTGAAGAAGTTATGTGCGAGCAATATAGAATTCAATATAATACTCCAATAACAGTATTACGTTTTTCTTGGGTGCATGACGAAGATGATATTCTCGCACATGTTACATTGAAAGAACCTAATTTCGGGGTACCGATATGGGAGGAAATCGCCAAGACACCAAAACAAAAAGAGTATTTTACTAACAATCAAGATGCTGTTGCAATGCTCGTTCATCCAGGAGGAAAGCCGGGAATAAGACACATTGTTGGTATTAAAGATGTGGTAGATGGAATCCTATTATCATTAGGGAATAAAGCAGCAGTTGGCAAATCATTTAATATTTGTGGTCCTTCTCCTTTTAGTTATGATGTACTTGCTAAATACATTTCACAAAAAATGGGACTTCCAATTATAGAATTTGAACTTGAAGATTTTTATGATTTCAGTATCAATATTTCACTTGCAAGATCAGTACTTGGATATAATCCAAAATATGATATCTTTGCTATAGTTGATGATGCCATTGCTTTTAGAGAAAGTGGTAAAAAAAGAACTAAAACAAAATATATTGGATAAAAATAATATTATTGTTTATTTTTTAATAAATATTTTATATATCAATGAGTATAAATAGAAGAAAATTTTTACAGATCACTGGCTTATCAGGAGCCGGTGTTCTGTTAAATGGTGGTTTTACCTCATGTAACGGTAATAAACTAGTAAAAGATAAAGCTGTTTTATCAGCTTTGTCTAAAATCAAAGAGGCTGCCGAGAAGTCACATCCACAACAATTTAATATGTGTGGATATGCCGGTCCTAAATTAGAAACTGTGCGGGTTGGGTTTATTGGCATTGGAGATCGAGGAACAGCAGCTGTTGAACGCATGGCAAAAATCGAAGGTGTTGAAATAACTGCACTTTGCGATATGGATATGGAGCGCGTTACGCAACGAGTTGGGGGTAATAAACGTATATTTGGAATCAAGGCCGGACAAAATATACTTGCTAAACACCAATTACCTCCAGCTAAAGAATATATTGGCGGCAAAGATACATGGAAAGAACTTTGTGAAAGCCCTAATGTGGATTTAGTTTATATTTGTACACCATGGAATCTTCATACTCCAATGGCAGTTTATGCTATGGAAAATGGTAAACATGCTGCTAGCGAGGTTCCTGCTGCCAAAACTGTTGAAGAATGTTGGCAACTGGTGGAAACATCCGAACGAACAAAAAAGCATTGTATGCAGCTGGAAAATTGTTGTTATGACTTTTTTGAGCTATTAACATTAAATATGGCTCGACAAGGATTTTTCGGAGAAATTATTTATGCCGATTGTGCTTATTTACATGATTTGACAGATTGGAACTTTAATAAAGATCTCTTTTGGGATATGTGGCGCTTAAAAGAAAATCAAAATCGAAATGGTAATCTTTATCCCACTCACGGACTTGGACCTGTTTGTCAGATATTAAATATTAATCGTGGCGATAAAATGGAGTATTTAAGTTCTATGTCAAGTAACGATTTTACAATGGGTAAAAAGGCAGCAGAATTGGCAAAAGAAGATAAATTTTTTGAACCATTCAACACAAACAATTACTGTGGTAATATGAACGTGACCTCAATTCGCACAAATAAGGGTAAAAGTATAATGGTTCAACATGATGTAAGCAGTCCAAGACCATATTCTAGAATTCATGCTGTGAGTGGGACGGATGGATTCGCGCAAAAATACCCCGAACCAGGAAAGATTTCTAAAAAACACGAATTCTTGAACGAGGAGGAAATGAAAAAGATTCAAGAACAATATACTCCTAAAATTGTAAATTTGGTGGGAGAAATGGCAAAGAAAGTTGGTGGTCACGGAGGTATGGACTTTTTAATGGATTGGCGTTTAATAGATTGTCTGCGAAATGGGATTCCTTTAGATCAAGATGTGTATGATGCTGCTTTATGGAGTGTGATAATACCTCTTAGTGAATGGTCCGTAGCTAATCGATCAAATTCAATAGATGTACCTGATTTTACCAATGGACAATGGAAAAATAATGTACCGATTGATATTAATATGTCAAATGGAGGAACTACTAAAATAAAAAAGGTACTTGAATCAAGTCATCAACTGAAAGTATAATTTTTCTTTAACAGTGGAAATAGGAAAAGAATAAAAGGTCTAAACCGATAAAGGAACTACACTGGTATAGAAAGAAATACTTATGTAAGAAATAAATATATGTTTAGTTCAATGGAACATAGGATTAATAAAGATATATAGTAAATGTACATTGCGGTTTTAGAATCGCAATGTACATATCTATCCACTAAAATGAAATAATACAAATTTATTTAAAAGAGTCTTTTAATGATAGTTTCTTTTTTTATTTCTTACTTTATTATTCATTCTTGAAAGTCTGTAACGCTTCAACATGTAATGTCATATGATTATCTAAATAAATGACGGCTATACCACAGATTTCAAATCTCTGTTTGATACTACCGGCATTCCCCGAATAAAAAATCCTACCCCAAGAATATGCTTACCGATTTTGAAATGTAGCTTGGAGTAAAAAGATGACGCGTCTTCAGGATATTTGTTCCTTGACTGATTACAAGTTGAAGTTGAGAATTCAATCTCAGCTCAAACTGTCACCATAATGCTGTTCTTTACACAGACATAACGAGATAATTACATAAAGTTGATTTTTAAGATAAACCAAAGAACGTTTATTATAAATATTTTACGCCACTTATTAAGAGGTCGTTTAATTACAAAAAAATATATTCGCAAAGTGAATCATTCGATACTTTATTAAAAAACAAGTCGTGAGATAATCTGTAATAATAACGATTTTAAACAACTCACAAAAATAACCAAAAATATATCACATTGATAATGATATATCTAATTAAATATTTAACAAACTGTTATATTTATAAAGGAGGGTTTTATGAAATTACTTTTAATAACTCTAATTATTTTTTTTTGTATGACTGGAATCTCTTGTAATCATAAGGATGAAATTTATGTTGTAAACAAAGCTGATCATAGAATTGAGATTGACGGCCTATTTACGGAGTCTGTATGGGAAAAAGCTAATATAATTTCAGAATTTATATATCCTTGGGAAGACAAGGAGGTTCAAGGAAGGTTAATTTTTCGTGCACTGTATGACAATTCAACATTTTATTTCTCTTTCGTCGTTGAAGATAAAAATGCCTTCATAGTTTTAGATTCGTTGTTGGATAAAAAAGATATCTCTAAGGAAGAAAGAGTGGAAATTTATTTTTCAAAAAATAAAACTTTAAAAGAATATTTTTGCATTGAAATAGACCCTAAAGGAAGGATATTAGATTATAAAGCTTCTTTTTACAGAAAATTTGATGAAAGCTGGTTTTTAAAAGGAGCAAAATGTGTTGGTGAAATTTTTGTTAATGGATATCAAGTTGAAGCTGCAATTCCACTTGAATTTTTAAATGAAATGGGAATTGATTACGATGAAGATTTTTTTGTAGGTTTATTTAGAGCTGATTTGAAAAAATTGTCAAACTCTTCGATTTCTGAAAGTTGGATAAGCTGGATAGACCCTAAAACGAACATACCTGATTTTCATGTTCCTGAAGCTTTTGGAGTTTTTAGAGTTTCACATTAAACATAAAAATTTGATTGTAAGAGTATGGGGATGGAGTGGTTACTTTGTAGAGCTCAATGAAATGTATCAGGACTACATTATTCTATGAATCGAATTATAAACATAAAAATGAAAATATTCATATTTGATTATATGCTTTAAACAAAAAGTTAAAAGAAGATAGGTTATGAAATTATAGCAGATCCAATTAAGATAAATTATATTCCATCCAAAGAACAACTAAAAGAACTGGAAGATAAAATTAAACAGGAAGTGGAGGATAATCCCGCGCTGGATACGATTGACTCCGACTACGAGCATGCATCGGACGAAGCGGAAGGCGACGGCATGCCCGAAGAGGACAATGTTTCCCAGGAGGAGATTATTTTAGGGGATTATTTTTCGGAAGATGATGTGCCCGATTTTCGAATTAGGCAATCGACGTCCAAGGGTGAACCTTCTTATATAGAGGTTTCTGTATCGGAGGAGACATCGCTCAATGAATCGCTGCTTGAACAACTCCGGTTGCATAATTTCGATTCCCGAAATGAAATAATAGCCGAATACATTATTGGAAATCTCGATGAAAGCGGTTATCTGCTTTGCGATTTGCAATCGGTTGCAGACGACTTGCTGTTTCAACAAAATCTCGATGTGTCGGTCGAGGAGTTGACGCAGGTGTTATCGATTATTCAGGAGATGGATCCTCCGGGTGTCGGTGCGCGCGAACTCAAAGAGTGTCTTCTTCTTCAATTGAAGCGGATGACGCCCGGCCCTTCGGTAACGCTGGCGATGAATGTGCTCGAGAATTATTTCGAGGAGTTTTCGCGAAAACATTACGATAAGATCCTTCGAGCGATGAATATTTCGCCCGACGACCTGCGCGGCGTCATCGATTTGATCGTTTCTCTCAATCCCAAGCCCGGCAACACCATGGGCGACGCCATGGAAACGGCGATGGCAAACATTACGCCCGACTTTATCGTGGAGTCTTACAACGGCGAAGTCTCGATGTATCTCAATAACGGTAATATCCCGCTGCTCAAAATCAACCGCGATTTCAGCGAGCTGCTGCAAGGCTATGCGCAGAATAAAAAAAGCATGTCGGCCGATGATAAACAAGCCATGATGTTCATGAAGCAAAAAGTCGATTCGGCGCGTTGGTTCATCGATGCGGTGAAACAGCGTCAGAATACGCTTCAGCGCACTATGGAAGCCATCGTTCAAATTCAGTATGACTTTTTTCTGACCGAAGACGAAACGCTGCTCAAGCCGATGATATTAAAAGATGTGGCCGAAAAAACCGGTTTCGATATCTCTACGATATCGCGTGTCAGCAATAGTAAATATGTCCAAACCAATTCCGGCATCTATCCGCTGAAGTATTTCTTTTCGGAAGCCATGCAAAATGAGGCGGGCGAAGATATCTCGTCACGAGAAGTGAAATATATTCTTCGCGAGAGCATAGAGAGTGAAGATCCTTCTAAACCATTGACAGATGAGCAACTTACCAAAATATTAAATCAGAAAGGCTATGTAATTGCACGACGTACGACGGCAAAATATCGTGAACAATTGAATATTCCTGTAGCCCGTTTGAGAAAAAAGATATAACTTTGACAGTTCAAAGAAAAGATATTGAATCGAATGAAGTCAATCGCACATATTATTTCCACTGTTTTCCAACCTCTATTGATGCCCACATATAGCGTGGCGTTGTTATTTATGTACAGCTATTTCGGCGTTATGTACTCGCATCAGTTCTGGTATATTCTGGCGCCGGTATTTCTGTTTTCGTTCGCCGTTCCCGCGCTGCTCATATTTGTACTGTATAAATTGCGGTTGATCTCCGATTTATCTCTGACACAGCGGCGCGAGCGCGTTCTCCCTTACCTTATTACGCTGATATCGTGCTCGTTCATGGTCTTTTATTATTATAAAATGGGGATGCCTGCATGGTTTTTGATGTTTGTGATTGCCCCGGTGATAATAATGATCATTGCCCTGTTTATCACCCTATTCTGGAAGATCAGCGCACACATGTTCGGCATCGGCGGGCTTCTCGGCGGGGCGATGGGCGTCAGTTTTTTTGTCGAGCGGGCCAATCCTGTCTACATGCTGATGGGGCTGTTTCTGCTTGCCGGACTCATCGGTTCCTCCCGTCTCATCCTGCAGCGTCATACCGTAAGCCAGGTGTTTGCGGGCTTTGCACTCGGTTTGGTCGTGTCGTTTGTATTTGTCTGGGCAGGAGTGCATATAAAGCTGTAACCGGTTAAAAAACTTTTGGTTGCTATAGAATTAAGTAGTATTTTTACGATATCGTTTAAAACCCTTTATAAAATTAAGAACATATGAATTTTCCCGACAATCTGAAGTACTCTGCCGATCATGAATGGGTAAGAGTGGAAGGCGATGAAGCCTACATTGGTATCTCTGATTTTGCTCAACAAGAATTAGGAGAAATTGTTTTTGTGGATGTAACGACGGAAGGGGAAACCCTCGATCGCGAAAGTGTTTTCGGCAGTATCGAAGCGGTAAAAACCGTCTCCGACCTGTTGATGCCCGTGAGTGGCGAAGTGCTGGAAGTCAATCCGCAGCTCGAAGATGCACCCGAGTTGGTGAATAAAGACCCGTATGGCGAAGGATGGATTATTAAAGTAAAGCTGAGCGATGCCTCGCAGGTCGATGCGTTACTTTCGGCACAAGACTATCAAAAAAATATCGAGAAATAAATCTGTATAATACAGAGGGCGCTTCAAAAGGTTAGTAGGCTCGCCGTCGGAAGATCATTTGAGATTATTTCTGTTGGTGAACGAACTCCTTTTGAAGTGTTCTCTTTTTAAGGAGAAAATGAACATGAAACCAGTCGTAAGTATCATTATGGGCAGTACATCCGACCTGCCTGTCATGGAAAAAGCCGCCCGCTTTTTAGATGAGATGGAAATACCGTTCGAAATAAATGCCTTGTCGGCACACCGCACTCCCGAAGCGGTCGAGGAATTTGCAACAAATGCCGAACGGAACGGAATAAAAGTGATTATCGCCGCCGCCGGAATGGCCGCACACCTCCCGGGCGTGATCGCTTCTATGACCCCGGTCCCGGTCATTGGCGTCCCCGTCAACGCTTCGCTGCAAGGCATGGACGCCTTGTTGGCTATTGTGCAAATGCCTCCCGGAATACCGGTTGCCACGGTAGGCATCAACGCGTCTCTCAATGCGGCTATCCTGGCATTGCAGATGATTGCCACGGGCGACGCAGCGCTCATGGCTAAATTAAAGAATTACAAACAAGGACTAAAAAATAAAATTACAAAAGCAAACGAGGAGCTTGCGGCCGTTTCTTTTAAATATAAAACCAATTAATCAAGGTCGATACGATGAATCAACAAGAAATTACAAGCCTTTTGCAGCGGGAGGCCGACGCTATTTTACATATTCCTGTGAATGAACAATACGATAGGGCGATCGATTTGATTGTCGAGCGCATCCATCATAAAAAAGGCAAATTGGTTATTAGCGGCATGGGCAAAGCCGGACAAATCGGGCAAAACATGGCTACGACTTTTTGTTCCACCGGTACGCCGGCCATCTTCATGCATCCGAGCGAGGCGCAACATGGCGATTTGGGCATCCTACAAGAGAACGATCTGCTGTTGCTGATTACCAATTCGGGAAAGACCCGCGAGATTATCGAATTGATCGATTTAGCGAAAGGGCTTTATCCCGAAACGCCGATCATTGTTATTACGGGCAATAAAGACAGTGTTTTGGCCCAGCAGGCCGATGTGTTTCTGTTGACAGGCAATCCCAAGGAAGTGTGCCCGCTGGATCTTACTCCCACCACTTCGACGACGGTGATGACGGTAATGGGCGACATCCTGGTCGTCGGCACCATGAAAAGAATCGGGTTTACCGCAGCCGATTACGCCAAACGCCATCATGGCGGCTATTTGGGTGATAAGTCGCGCGAAATCAGTCATTGATTAAGAGGAATCTCGTCTAACCGCTCCTTGCGGTTTGACGGATAAAATCGGTACTTGTCAAAAAGAATGAATCCGTCAGACGGGGAGCGAGGCCCTCAGGTAAACGGGGCCTACTCGAACGTAGTAGGAAGATTAACTTCCAGAGGCGGATCTTTTTTCACCAGCAAGGCGCTCAATTCCCAGAGGAAATAGAGAGGCATCGTGACCACGAATAACGAGAATGGGTCGCCGGAAGGCGTAATGATGGCCGCAAGAAGAAGAGCGCCAACGATAGCATGGCGTCGATATTTCCGGAAAAACGACCGGTATATCAGCCCCAGATTCGAAAGTAACCAGAATACCAAGGGCAATTCGAAAACGATCCCCATAATGAGGATTAACGTATAGAAGTTACTCATATACGAATCCAACGAAAGCATGTTTTCAATTTCGCTACTGAGTTCAAACGTAATAAGAAACCGGAAGATCAACGGGAAAACGATAAAATAACCGACAGAGCATCCCAGTACAAACATGATTCCGCCGAATCCAAAGGCCCTTTTTATCCCTTTCATTTCGTTTTCATACAACGCCGGGCTTATAAACCGCCATAGTTCGTACAGAATAAAAGGTATCGAGAAAAGTACGCCGAAAGCAAACGACGTGGATATATAGGTGATGAACTGTGTCGGCATGTTGATATTCAATATTTTCACATTGAATGAGTCGGCCGAGAAATCAGGAAGAAAAGGAACGTACTTCCCGATATTTTCCATAAAACGGTAGGTGATAAAATCGGATGATTTCGGGGCGAGAATGATCGAATCGAAAATATGCGGCATAATGATAAGCCCCACAATCGTGAGCCCGGAAACAATTCCGATAATACGAATTAACGTCCACCGGAATTCTTCCAAATGGTCCCAAAAGGACATCTCTTTATCACTCATTTTCTTTGATTGTGTATGTAATAGCCGTCAATATTATTTCCCGGAAGCATTTTCATTCATCGCACAAGCTTCCGGGGAATAGATTGTATTGATAAAAAAGATTTCAATCCCCCTAACCGCACGGGTAAATCTTTTTATTGATTATTGGGCTTATCGGTAGGGTCCGTCTTGATATCTTCTTCGATATCGTTCAATCCTTTTTTAAAGCTGCGAATACCTTTACCCAAACCGCTCATGAATTCGGGTATTTTTTTCCCTCCGAAAAGTAGAAGGACAACGATTAGGATGATAGGTATTTCCCATCCGTTTAAGTTGAAAAGTAAAGGGTTCATAGATCTTATTGTTTTATATATTTACACTATTCATTTTGAATAAGCTTACAAAAATAGAATTATTTCTTAATGCCGTCAAACAAATTAAGCTAAACTTTTGAAAAAGGGGCTATTTTCTTTCTTCTGCATTAGAAATCAACCATCAGACATTGGTCATCAGTCATCAGTAATTAGCAATTAGTCATTAGTCATTGGTCATTGGTCATTAGTCATTAGTAATTGATGATAACGTCCATATACACCGGCAAATGATCACTGAACCCTCCGACGTAGCGAGGCCCCGAATTGGTTCGGAAAGGTTTTTTCCCGCCATCCTTTTCATCGTCTTGCAAAAGAAAAGGCATGCGGAAAACCGTAGCTTCTTTATTCCTTATTTTCATCGTACTTTCTCCGGAAAGAAAATCTCCGCTTATGATGAACTGATCGAGTATTTCCCAACGTCCTTGAAACTTATAACTTCCGAAGTTCCGTTCTTTTATACGGGGAAGAAAGAGATTGTATAATTGTTTGTCCGAAGGGTGAAGAGCGGGGATACCTGCTTTTAAAATACGCGCGAGACTTTTATCATCGGGATGATCGTTGAAATCGCCCATGATGATGATGTGGGCGTGCTGCCGTACGCTGAAGAGGCTATCGGCTTTGGAGCGCAAAAGCGATGCCGCGTCGATTCGTGCCGGTTCCGTTTGATGTTGTCCACCCCGTCGCGAAGGAAAATGGGAGACAAATACATCGAGAGTGTCGTGACTAAGCGTGAGAAAGGTCGCGTGAAGAATATTTCGGGAGCGGCGCGTCGGCTTGTTTCCGAACCGAATGGGATATTCAGCCGTTTGCAGTAACCGTACATGGTCGCGTTGGTAAAGCAGCGCGACGTCCATACCTCGCTCATCGGGTGAATGTGTGATGATATAGTGGTATTGTTGAGCCTTTAGCGGAGAACGGCGGGTAAGGTCGTATAAGACGCTGTCGTTTTCGACTTCGCACAATCCTACGATAGCCGGCGATTGCATTTGTCCCACGGCTGTGATGACACGGGTGATGTTTTTGAGCTTTTCGCGATATTTCCAATGGGTCCAATTCATTAATTTGCCCGGCAGAAAGTCCTCATCTTGCGTAAGCGGGTCGTCCTTTGTATCGAAGAGATTTTCGACGTTATAAAATAGGATCCGCAGAGAGTCCTGCCGTTGTCCGAGCAGAAATCCGTTATAAACAATCAGGAATAACGAGAGAGCGATATATCGATTGACCATGATTGCCGTTTGTCACTTAAAAAGAATATCTCTCGCAGATAGCGCAGATAGACGCAGTTTTTCATTGGCATTCTGCGAAAATCCACGTAATCTGCGAGAGTTTAAAGTAAATAGAATCTTCGTGTTTTTACTCTTGAGATGACTTCAAGTTCAGCTTCTCATCTTTTCTCTGCCGTTTCGGGCGACACGTTCTCGAGTATTTTCACTAAAAAGTTCCACCATTTCTCCACCGAAGGAATATTCAGTTTCTCTTTGGGAGAATGGACATCGGTCATATCCGGCCCGATGGAAATCATATCGAGATGCGGGTATTTTTCCAAGAACAATCCGCACTCAAGGCCCGCATGGATGGCTTTCACTTCCGCGTCTTTGTTGTACAGATCTTTGTACACCTTTTCGGCGAGTCTCAGGATCTGCGACTCCGTATTGGGCTGCCAGCCGGGATACCCCTCGTTGTACGAGACTTTTGCGCCGGCCAGATCGAACACCGAGGTGACCATGTTGATGACATATTCTCTCTGCGATTCCACGGAACTGCGTTGGCTGGTGATGACTTCAATTTGTTGCCCGTCGATCATTTTCACGGAAGCCATATTGTTGGACGTCTCTACCAATCCGGGAATATCGAGACTCATTCCTATCACTCCGTGCGGACAAGCGTTGAGGGCTAAAATCAACCGTTCCGTGGTTCCCTTATTCAGCACTTTCGACGGTATCTGCGCCGATTCCAATTGAATATCCAAAGACGTTTCGGTATGTTTATACTCATTTTGGACGCTGGCGAGGAATGTGTTTAACTTAACCCGTATATCTTCTTTGTATTTCTCCTTCACGCCTACAATCGCATACGCCTCGCGGGGAAGGGCATTGCTCAGGTTTCCGCCTTTAATTTCCGATAACACCATGCCGTATTTTTTTCGCATAAGCGAGAACAGGAAGCGGGCGAGGATTTTATTCGCATTCCCGAAATTCTTGTCGATATCGCTTCCCGAATGGCCGCCGCGTAATCCTTTTACATGAAGATTAAACCAAAAATACTTCTTGGGACTCTCTTTTTCTTTGTATTTAAAGTAGCCTCGGGTGTTTTTCCCTCCGGCGCAACCGATGTAAATCAGACCTTCCTCTTCGCTATCCAAATTGATGAGGATATTGCCGGTCAGAAAATCTTTCTCAAGATTAAAGGCTCCGGTGAGACCTGTTTCTTCATCTACGGTAAAAAGCGCCTCGATTTTGCCGTGGGCGATATTGTCCGAGGCCAATAGTGCCAACTGGGCGGCTACTCCGATGCCGTCATCGGCACCTAAGGTGGTTCCGTTCGCTTTCACCCAATCCCCGTCGATAATCGTTTCAATCGGATCGTTCTCGAAATCGTGGGTAATATCGCTGTTTTTCTCGCAGACCATATCGACATGCGATTGCAGAATAACCGTAGGGAGGTTTTCTTTGCCCGGAGTGGCCGGTTTGGTTATCAGTACGTTTCCGGCTCTATCCTGCTTCGTGTCGAGGTTGTGCTTTTTGCCGAAATCGAGCAAATAGCGCAGGATGGCTTCTTCCTTTTTAGAAGGTCGTGGAATTTGTGTAATGTCGTAAAAATAATTCCAGATAGCTTTTGGTTCAAGTTCTTTGATTGTCATAGTCTTTAATGTTTGTCTTCTTCTTTATTCAAAAGTAAAGCATTTATAATCAGTATTCCATTCATTGGTTTTCTTTCTGAAAACAGGCTATAAAAGTACAAGAAAAATAAGACGAAAGCAAAAAATTTAGCATCTTTAATACGAAAACCATGAATTAATTATCTAATTAGGCTATCTTTGTGGTTTAAAATAATGAGAAGAACTCTAAGAAGTAATCATCGCCTTTTTGAGGGATAAGGAAAGTTCCACTAGTTTCCGGAAAACATTCCGTATAGCGAAGGAACTTATTTTATGTTATAGGAAAGTTATAGGAAAGGCGAAAGCGGTACTGAAGAGAGAATGAACGGTATAAATTTTGAAATCAGAAAACTATAAAAATTCCGAAAAATGAAGAATACTTATTCTTATATTTTGAGCGGCGTATTGGCTGTTGCAATTATTGTGCTTTATATTTTACATTTCACATCGACCTCCGGCTCCAACGGAGGAGCGGCAAAAGGAGGAAATTCGCTCGTGGGCGACTCGTCGGTGGTTCTTCCGGTTGCCTATGTCAATTTGGATTCCCTTTTGCATAATTACAATTTCGCGAAGGATATTAATGAGACGCTGATGCGTAATCAAGAAAATTCTCGTTCTACATTAAATCAAAAAGATCAACAATTGCAAGCGGCCGCACAGGAATTTGACCGTAAATTGCGCAACAATGCTTTCCTTAGCGATGAAAGGGCGAAGCAAGAACAACAACGCATCCTGAAGATGCAGGAAGAATATCAACAAACGGCGCAACGCTTGTCGCAGGAGTTTGCCATTGAGCAACAAAAGTTAAATATCGAACTGGAAGATACGATAAAAGTCCATATCGCCGAATTCAATAAAACGCAAGGTTATCAAATCATCTTTAGCAATACCGGAACCGCCAATATTTTGTATGGTGATATAAAATACGATATAACCGGCGAAGTGATTGAATTTCTCAATAATCGATATGGCCCTGCAACATCGGGCTCTTCACCGAAATAACGGGAACGATGAATTTTCATCGGTTGACCGCGGGCGTAACCGGGGGCGTCGCTTCGAGCGATACCTCAGGAAGGACGCAACGTGAAACCGGATGAACGATAAACAAATTACAGTATGGGAACGAAAAAGAATTTTATTCTGGACACGAACGTGATCCTGCATGACTACAATTGCCTCGATAATTTTGAAGAAAACGACATCTACATTCCTTTTACCGTGTTGGAAGAGTTGGATAAGTTTAAGAAAGGAAATGAGCAGATAAACTACAATGCGCGCGCTTTTGTCCGGGAGTTGGATTTAATCACCGACGACAATTTATTTAAAAAAGGCGCCGATTTAGGCGTCGGTCGTGGTAAATTGTATATTGTCAATGCCCCTTCCACGCACGAAAAGATTGCGGAATCGTTTCCCGAACGCACCCCTGACAATCGCATACTTTCCACCGTATTATATTTATCGGACAAATATCCGAGAATGAAGACCATTTTGGTGACAAAGGATATTAATCTGCGCATGAAAGCCCGGTCATTGGGCGTACTGGTGGAAGATTATATCAACGATAAGGTCACGGATATCGATATTTTCGGGCAGGAAGAACAAATTATTGAAGATATTGCCCCCGATTTGATTGATAAGATATACGCTCAACCGACAGGGGTCGACATCGATGATTTTGTATTTGAAAGTCCTTTAAAACCGAATCAATGCTTTGTCCTGAAAAGTGATCGCAATAGCGTATTGGCGCGTTATAATCCGTTTACGCAGAAGATTATCCGCGTAGATAAAAGCGCTAATTTCGGCATTACGCCCCGCAATGCGGAGCAAACCTTCGCGCTGGAAGTCTTGAATGATCCGGATATTAAACTCATCGCCCTGACGGGGAAAGCCGGAACCGGTAAAACGCTCCTTGCTTTGGCGGCGGCATTGCGCCAACATAAAGCGTATCATCAGGTGCTGCTGGCCCGGCCGATCGTCTCTTTGTCGAACAAAGATTTGGGTTACCTGCCCGGCGATGAAAAGCAAAAGATCGCTCCTTACATGCAGCCGCTTTTCGATAATCTGAATGTCATCAAGTCGCAACTCGGACAAGGAGGATCCGAATTACGGGCTCTAGATGAAATGCAAAAATCGGGACAACTCGAAATCGAGGCGCTCGCTTATATCCGCGGACGGAGCCTGAGCGAAACCTACTGTATCATCGATGAGGCGCAAAACCTTACCCCGCATGAAATTAAGACCATCATCACCCGTGCCGGCGAAGGCACGAAAATGGTGTTTACCGGCGACTTGCAGCAAATAGACTCGCCTTATCTCGATTCGCAGTCCAATGGCTTGGCTTATATGATTGATAAGATGAAGGGCCAAAACCTCTTCGCGCATATCAATCTGGTGAAAGGGGAACGCAGCGAGCTTTCGGAACTGGCAAGTAATTTATTGTAAATATTAATCGGCTATCCGGCAAATTATGATGACGACTAAAAAAAACAGTCTGCAAAAGAAAGTTGTCATTATCGGTGCAGGTGTTGCCGGAATAGCAACCTCCGTTTTTCTTGCCAACAAGGGTTTTCAGGTAGAAGTATATGAAAAGAATGCGGCGCCGGGTGGGCGTTGCGGACAGATTTTCAAGAATGGTCATCGTTTTGATTTAGGAGCGACTATTTTACTGATGCCGTCTGTTTACCGGGATGTTTTCCGGTCATTGGGCCTGGACATGGACAAAGAGCTGGAGCCTGTTTCTCTCGATCCGATCTACAAGTTGTTTTTTAGCGATGGCAGTGACTTTTCTTATTCTCCCAACGAGGCGAAAATGAAAAGCCAGCTCGAAGCGTTTGAGCCGGACAGTTACGCACAATACAAACGCTATGTAAAAAAAGGATATGGATTCTTCCGCCTTGCTACCGAGCAATTGCTCGGCCGTAATTTTTATCATCTTCGTGAATTCCTTACATTGCGAAACGCGGCGATGATGATTCATTTTAAAACATGGATAAAGCATACCGCTTATATCCGTCGATTCTTTAAAGATGCCCGCCTTCAAAAGGTCTTTACGTTCCAAAATATTTATGTAGGACAAAATCCTTACCGTCAACCGGCTTTTTTTTCGATGATCCCCTCCGCAGAAATCATGGAGGGGGCTTTGTTTCCTAAAGGAGGCATGCATACGATTGTTCAGAAGCTTATGGAAAAGGCGGAGGAAGCGGGTGTCCGTTTTCATTTCAATCAAAATGTGGAGAATATCATTCTGGACGGACGCAAGGCGAAGGGCATACAACTCTCGAACGGGCAGAATACGTATGCGGATATTGTGGTAGCCAATGCCGACCTTCCGTATGTCTACCGTTATTTGCTCCCTGACAGAAAAGCCTCCCTTCAATTGGAACGGAAAGAGTATTCTTGTTCTGCCATCGTTTTTCACTGGGCTATGGATCAAGAATATCCTCAATTGGCCCATCACAGTATTTTTCTGAACGAACCTTACAAAGAAGGCATGGAGATGATTTTCGATAAAAAATCCTTGTCGTCTAATCCGAGTTTTTACATCCATTCGCCCGTACGTACCGATAAGGATGCCGCCCCCGACAAACAGGACAGTTTATCGGTAATCATCCCGGCACCCCATATAGACGATGGGATGGAACAAGACTGGGATTTATTGAAAAAACGTGCGCGTATAGCTGTTTTCAAGCGATTAAAAGAAGCCGGAATAGACGATGTTGAAAAACATATCAAGTTCGAGATATGTGTTATGCCTCAAACATGGAAGGATTATTGTAACATAACGAACGGGGCGGTTTTCGGAAGTTTAAGCCATACTATTTTCCAAATGGGCTACTTTCGTCCGCACAACCGGCATGCAAAATATACAAACTTGTTTTTCGTCGGAGGGAGTACACATCCCGGAAACGGCGTCCCTTTAGTGCTTCTTTCGTCCAAACTCACAACAGAGCGCATCTTGAAGGAAACAAGATGAAAAACAATGATGCGACTAAAATGAACTCGGAAACAAACGGCAATAAGCGTCGGTATTGGGATACTTTTTATTCCATCGATTTTGAAAAAATAGTCGATCATCCGAATATCCTGATCGCTGCGCGGTTTTGGGAGGAGAATAAATACCGTGCGGCGAAGAATTGTTATAAATTTATGCGTGCGATCGATGATTTGATCGATAATTATAAAACCGAACATCAAACGATTGCTCCGGATGATAAACCCCTATTTGAGGCGGAAGTCCATACGTGGATAAACCGGATATTACATTCCGGGGAAAATGCAAATCCGATGTGTAATGATGTTATCGAAACGATTCGCACCTTTCAGATACCTTTCTGGCCGTTTGAAGACTTTGCCCGATCGATGATTTATGATATTTATCATGACGGATTCCCTACCTTTCCGGCTTTCCTGGATTATGCCGTCGGCGCTTCCGTCGCGCCGGCTTCTATCTTTGTTCATCTGTGTGGTCTACGGCATCAGGAAGGAGCATACCTCTTACCGGCGTTCTCTGTGAAAGAGGCCGCCGCACCTTGTGCTATTTTTAGTTATCTGGTTCATATTATCCGTGATTTCATGAAAGATCATCGTAATCACCTTAATTATTTTCCGGATGACCTTTTGATGAAATATAATCTCGATCGCGAGAAGTTACGCTGCATGGCTCAAGGTGGCGAAATAACAAGAGATTTCCGGGAATGTATTCGCGAACTTTATATTGAGGCAGACAAATATCGACTCAAAACAAAAGAGGTTATTCGAGAAATTGGACCCCTGCTCGAGCCTTGCAGCCGGTTGAGTCTTGAGATTATTTTCGGATTATATACGTTGGTTTTTGATCGTATTGATTGGGAAGAGGGTGGTTTTACAACGGAAGAATTAAATCCGACAGCCGCTGAAGTCAAAGAACATGTTCGACAAATCATTCTTCATTTCGAAGAGAACCATCCCTTATAAACGGTGGCTTTCTGCGGAAATATTTTCTCAGGTATACATCCATAACCGGAGTTACATTCACACGTTTCCATCCGTCCGGGAAGAATCCGCTAGCTTGCACGTCATGCAACAGCTTTCGGCTTGTCCGAAAGTGCCCGACAAGTGATGCAACATACTTTCGACGCGTCCGAAAGTACTCTGCATGTGATGCAAGAGGCTTTCGGATTATCCGAAAATGCCCTGCACGTTGTGCAAAACAGTTTCTTCCGGTGCGACGGCGTCAAACACCTCATGTAATGACTTTCCCATAGTGGGAAAGTGCCCAACACGTCGTGCAACAAACTTTCCCGGAATGGGAAAGTGTCCAACATGTCATGTAACGGTTTTCTAACAAGTTGAAAAATCCCTTGTCTTTAATACGCCGGTGCAAATTTGTTTAACGGCGATGAGGTGAAATCGTTTGGTAGATGTTATCTTCTATATAACAAACCATCTCATCCGCATTCTTTGATTTGATTTTGAAG
>ENA-UOOK01003212-UOOK01003212.1-fermentation-metagenome-genome-assembly--contig:-NODE-3212-length-18853-cov-32.946377_pt1 | contig 18853 bp, 14 predicted proteins | sample MGYA00245777_ERZ724023 | MGnify/ENA primary metagenome ERZ724023 (study PRJEB28704, sample SAMN03018312) | fermentation metagenome | biome: anthropogenic terrestrial biome; feature: soil...
CATTGTGTTCCTGGCTATCGCTCTGTTTTTTGTATGGCGCTCTTTCTATGGGATGAGAATCCCTACCGACGACTAAAAACATAACTGGGCATGCAACACTGCGGTCAGGTAGGCGCCGGCCGTTTAGAGGAGAAGCGCACTAAAAGAGAAACATGAGTACTACATTAGGAGGCAAAACTTATGAATATTATTCTTATGGGACCGCCTGGCGCCGGCAAGGGAACCCAGGCAAAGATGCTGGTTAAGGAAATAGGGGTTCCTCACATATCAACCGGGGACATGTTCCGGGCGGCCATCAAGCAGGGGTCGGAATTGGGAATGAAAGCCAAGGCGGTTATAGATGGGGGTCAATTGGTGCCGGACAAACTCACGATCGCTATCGTGCGCGAGCGCCTGGCCGAATCTGACTGTGAACCAGGTTTTCTCCTGGATGGTTTCCCCCGGACCATTCCCCAGGCAGATGCCCTGAATGAAATCTTGGCAGGATTGCATCGGAGCCTGGATGCAGCTGTGAACATTGAAGTAGCGAATGACGTACTGATTCCCCGGATGACTGGGCGCAGAATCTGCCGTCAGTGCGGTGCCAGTTACCATATCCAATTCAATCCGCCCCAACAGGCATTGCGATGTGACCTCTGCGGCGGTGAACTGTACCAGCGCAGCGACGACAGTGAAAAAACGGTGGCCAGCCGCCTGGCTGTTTATGAGCAGCAGACTAATCCGCTGGTGGCATATTATTTGCACCGGGGATTGCTGAAGACCATCAATGGCAACCAAAACCTGCAGGAAGTATTTGCTGATATCTGCCGAAGCTTGAATGGAAGTAAAGGCCAATAATATAATAAGATCAGACCGGTTATAGGATGAGTGAATTTACGGCAGGCTGCTATCGCTAATGATAGCAGCCAATTTCCGTGAGGACAACCGTATTTGCGAAATACGAACAGAAGGGAAAATAAAAAATGATTGAACAAATACTTCCCAATCTATACAGAATTGAGATACCTCTACCCGATAATCCGCTCCGGGCCCTTAATTCCTATTTCATCCGCGGCCCGGAGAGGAATTTGCTGGTCGATACCGGCTTTAACCTGGAGGACTGTCGGCTGGCTATGGAGCAAGCCCTGCAAGAATTGGATGCCGGCATGGAAAATACCGACCTTTTCATTACCCATTACCATTCCGACCATGCCGGGTTGCTCGAATATCTGGTCAGGCCCACCAACACGGTGTGGATGAGCGAGTCTGATGCCCAGATGCTAGAGGCCAATTACAAAGAGAACATATTTCCCATCAGAAATACCAGGCATCTGTATCACAGCGGTCTGCTGGCGGAAGGTACGCCCAACCTTCCGGAGGAGGAAGCGGTCGTTAAGTATGCCAGCAAAAAAGGATTTTTTGTTCCCTTCGCCGTCCGCCATGAAGGCGACCCCATTCATGTGGGGGAATACCGCTTCCAATGCCTGGAGACGCCGGGACATACTCACGGGCATATGTGCCTTTATGAGCCGGAGCAAAAGATTCTGATTGCCGGAGATCACGTTTTAACCAAAATTACCCCCAATGTGGGTCTGTGGTATGTAGACCATGACGCCTTAGGGGAATATCTTACCAGTCTGGACAAAACCGCGGCTTTGGATGTGGAACTGGTCCTGCCCGCTCACCGCAGCTTGATTTATGATCTCCGGGGGCGGATTGAAGAACTGAAACAACATCATGCCCATCGTCTTCAGAATGTCCTGGATATTATGGGAAGGGACAAAATGACCGCAGCTCAGGTTGCCCGGAAAATGAAATGGGATTTATCCTACCAAAGCTGGGATGAATTTCCTATAAATCAGAAGATGCATGCGGCCGGCGAGGCTATGTCTCATCTCTATCATCTGGCGATGAACGGTCGACTAGCGATGACGGTTGAAAAGGGCATCTATTATTTTCAGAAAAAGGAATTATAGGCTGCCGGGGGTTGATTGGCCGAAGCTTGTCGATGGCATCACCGCAATCAGGTTGATGCCGCTTTTTATACGGTATCCAGCTCCGCTTCAGGGACTGACGGAGAGCAGCGGAGCCTGACAAATAAATTAAAGCATAACGATGCTTCGGCGGCAAAGTTATGCTTTAATCTCGGGCGTGGTTTGGTTTAACTTGGTACCGTTCCCGTATCCCTGATCCGGCAGTGATTGCGATCAATGGCAAAGGGCGGATGTCTTTTTATAAAATCCGGACATTGGTTCCCGGCATCAGCCTTTTCTGGAAGGAAGGACAACTGTAGCCGTGCCGGGTGTCGTACGTTTGCCTTTTTCATCCTCCACCCATATTTCACAATCCACCAAGTGGTCTCCGTTTTCTATGCGTTTATCGGTTACCTTTCCCTTGCACCAGTGGGTGACTTTATCTTCTGCCGGCTCGGTAATGGATTTCATATTCAAAGGATAGTCCATACCGCGGAACTGGCAGGAAAATTTCTTCAGCCATCCTTCCGGACCAATCCAATCCGTCATCAATTGAATCAGCCAGGCGCGCTTAAGCTGTCCGTGAACTATGGGTTTTCCCACCCCCTGCGACTCGGCAAAAGGAAGATCAAAATGAAGCGGGTTAAAATCCGCCGCCGCCGCCGCCCATTTTACCAGCATCAGTGTCGTAGCCGTTTTTGTCAGGGAGGGCAGCTCAGAACCAACTTCCACGTCTTCCCAATATAAATGATTTCTGACCATAGATCTCACCTTCCATTAAGTTCTGGTTAAGAAAGAAGTTTGACGGGCGATTGCCACCACCGCTCCAAATTGGTTATAATAAACGGTTTTATTCACACAGACAATACGGGCTCCATTCTTGCCTTCCTGACCGGAAACGCTTTCAATCTCCAGGGAAGCAGTCAGGGTATCCCCGGCCCGAATGGGACTGAAAAATTCGTATTCTATGCCGGCGTCCAATAACCGGGGATAACCGGCACGGGCCATAGCCCTCATAAATTCATCCCTAAGCTCCGTCATTAAAACAAAAGTTCCTTTCCATTTAAAAGGCCAGCCAAAAAAGCCGGGCGGAGCCACAATTGAACCGTAGCGGCTATTCCTGGCATACTCTTCATCCCAGAAAAGCAGGTTTTCATCCCCAACCGCATCGGCATATTTCCTTATGGCCCCTTTTTCCACTTCCAGGACCATCGGTGTTGCTACTTGCCCCTGAAACTTCATCGCTTCTTCTGGAATCATGACCATCCCTCCTTATGAATCTATTGAATAGAGCAACGATTGTTATTTTTTCGCAGTTATTACCCCAATCTGCTCGTATTACCAATGTGTTTAATGCAATTATTATGCCATTAAGGCTTTATTACTGTTATCTGCAAGGGCGGTCCCGGTTTTTTCGCCGCCAACAGTCTGGTTCAAGGATAGAGCCGGTTTTTGCTGTCCGCTGACCACGGCCGGATGTGTTCTATATCGGACAGCTTCCGGGATATCGGACGCTTTATTCTTGCTTTTGGGGGAGCATTGCATTGTTTCGGGGCTGGCATGCAATTTGCATTATCAGCAGGTAGTACCTGCATTGAGGTGATAATTGGGAGCGGCCTGGCGTTTGAAGGGGGCTTTGTAAAAACCATAAATTATACTTGGCAACCATACCGGACAATTATACGGAGGTGAGAAGTTTGAATGCTGTTACTTACAAACAAGACGGAAAAATAGGAATTATCGAAATCAATTATCCTTCGACGCTAAATAGTCTTTGTGCCCCGGTTAAGGAAGGCTTGCTGAAAAAATTGCATGAAGCAGATGCCGGCGACATCAGCGTGCTGGTGATTAAAGGGACAGAACGCAGCTTCTCCACTGGTGGAGATCTTACCGAAATTGGCAAGCTGAAAGATCCTATTGAAGCTAATGAATATGTTAAAGAGGTTTCCGAAATCATGCAGATCATTGACAGCATGAGCAAAGTGACGATTGCTTTGGTCGAGGGTTATGCTGTGGGAGCCGGCCTCAGCCTGGCAAGTGCCTGCGATTTGATTTATGCCGGAGAAAAGGCGAAATTTTCAATGGCTTTTCTAAAAGTCGGATTGGTGCCCGATTGTGGTGTAAGCTACCTGCTTACTAAGCTTGTCGGTCTGCAAAAGGCCAAAGAAATGACCTTTACCGGAAGAATCATTGATGCGGCGGAAGCGCTTCGCATAGGCCTGGTCAACAATGTCTTCCCGGCCGATAAGGTGGTTGAAGAAACCATGGCCATAGCCCATGAACTGGCTGGAAATGCGCCTAAGGCAATGGCGATGGCCAAAGCCAATCTGAAAATAGCGGAACAATTAGGCATAGACGGGACCATCATTGCGGAAGCCAGGACCCAGGGGCTGTGTGTATTCGGCAGTGAGCATCTGGAAGGGAGAAAAGCATTTTTTGAGAAGCGCAACCCTTCTCCGCCTTCGCCGCAGAAATCTTCCAGCAAAGCCATATAGCGAGGCTGGATTACCTGATCATTCAGAAATTAATCGGTTGGCCATAACCATCATTATAGCAGGGCGAAGAATTAAAGGAATCGGAAAGGATGAAATAAATGGCTGCAAATTTTGCGTATAAAAACACCAGAGATCTTGAATTTATACTTGAAGAATGGCTGCCCATTGAGGATATTTTTGCTTGTGAAAAATATAGCGCGTATACCAAAGAGGAAATTAAACCGCTGCTTAATACGGCCAGAAAAATGGCCAAGGAGGCAATGGAGCCAGCTTATGACGATGCCGACCAGAATCCTGCTCAATTGGTTGACGGCAAGGTGATCGTGCCGCCTTCATACCAAGCTCTGTGGGATATGATCCAGGCCAATGGCTGGGGAAATTCCAATATGGATCCGGATCCGGAAGCCGTAACCCTGCCGGAAACATTATACTCGGCCTGCCGGGAAATGTTCCAGGCGGCCAACTGTGATTTCCAGATGTATTTTGCTTTATCGGCCAAAGTTACCGATATAATTGCCAGATTCGGCAGCGAGAGAACCAAAAAGATATTTCTGCCCAATCTGCTGGCCGGAAAATGGAGCGGAGGAATGGGACTTACTGAACCCAGCGCGGGTTCGGATGTGGGCGATCTGTTATCTAGGGCTTATCCCACGGACGATCCCGATATCTATAAATTAAAAGGCCAGAAAATCTTTATCTCCTGCGCCGGCCACCCGCTGACCGAGAACAACATTATACTTTGCCTGGCCCGGGTGGAAGGAGCGCTGCCCGGTTCACCCGGCGTTTCCTTATTCATGCTGCCCGAGATATGGGTTAATGAAGACGGCACCATGGAGCCCAATGATTTTGAAATCACCGCGGTGGAACATAAGATGGGCCTTCATGGTCAGCCTACCTGCGCCTTCAGCTATGGCGACAATAACGGCTGCCGGGCTTGGAGAATGGGCGTGGACCCGCTGCAGAACGGCGGCCGGGGCGACGGGATGAGGATAATATTTAATCTGGTCAATTCCTCCCGTCTGGGCAACGGCTTATGGTCCACGGCATTATCGGCTAATGCCACCTACAACGCCAGAGATTATGCCGCTGAGAGAATTCAGGGCTACAACGGCAAGGGGGAACGGGTAGCGGTTATTGAGCATGCGGATACGAGAAGGAAACTTTTAAACGGTAAAGCGATTGCCGAAGCCGGGCGCGCGCTGGTTTATAAAGGAAACTACTATGTTGACATAAGCAAACATCATCCTGATGCGGCCGTGAGAAAAGAGGCTGGCGACAGCCTGGCCATCCTGGTTCCGCTGGCCAAAGCGTACTGCACTGACGAGGTTTGGAATGTGGCTGCCGATGCCATTCAGATTTATGGCGGATATGGGTATTGCGAAGATTATCCCGTTGCCCACATAGCCCGGGACTGCAAAATAACCAGCATACTGGAAGGAACCAACTATATCCAGGCCTGGGATCTGATCTCCCGAAAGATGACTATGGGCAAAGGCGTGCCTTTCCAGAAAGCCCTGGATGAAATCGCCGCCTTTATCGCCGGCAACAAAACCTCATCAGTATTTGCCCGGGAATTTGCCGTCATGGATGAAGCCTGCAAGGCCTATAGAGGAATTGCGGCGAAGGTGAAAGAGTGGCAGGCTGATCTGGAAAAATATCAGGATACCCTTTCTTTCTACGCATGCAAGATTCTGACCGCAACCGCGCAGCTATTTGCCGGCCGTCTGCTGCTGGACCAGGCGCTGCTGGCCGCCCAGAAGGCTGAAGCAATCGGCCGGGACCACTTTGACTATCATTTCTACAACGGCAAAATAGTTGCGACCAGATACTATGTCAAGAATATCGTACCCGCAGTAATCAGCACCGCCGGCATGATAGAAAATTCGGATTCCACCGAAGTGGATTTCGACAATGCCATATTCGACTATTAAAAGAAAGTTCCGATATCCGTCCGCGAAAGGGATTGCCTGCGGTCTTAACCCCGCAGGCACCGGTCCCGGAGGGTAATAAATGAGCAAAATTGCTATCCCAAAGTCCATCCTGATTACCTGAAGCAGATGCTGCAGATAAAAACCTAATCTGGTTGGAAGCGGCTGCAGATTTCAAGTGACCGTAAAAACACCTCGGCAGACGAGCCGGTTTAATATAAGACTGGACTTGAAAGAACCGAATGAATAGAGGTGAGGTTTTCTAAACAGATGGAAAATGGTAGGGAAACATACTGACCATAATAAACCAACTTTAAGGCCCGGATATTAAATTCAAACTAAGGGAGGAGAAAATAAAATGCAAAAACAAGTTCCAATTGATTCTGACCTTTTTACCTGGCCGGCTGCCGAACCGAAGCTAAAGGCAAGCCAGTGCTATGATTGCGGTAATGTTATTTTTCCTATAAACACCAGTTGCCCTAAGTGCGGAGGGATTAATCTGAAAGACATGGAGTTGAAAACCAAGGGAACCTTGTGGACCTGGACTTCTCAGGAGTATTTTACCAAAGGGCTTAATGATTACAAAGACCCCGAAGATTTTAAACCCTACTTTTTAGGCTATATTGAGCTGCCGGGTCAGGTCAGGGTGGAATCACGCCTGCTGGTAAATGACGCTTCGGAGTTAAAGATCGGGATGGAAATGGAAATGGTGATTGTACCTTTCCGGGTAGAATCAGATGGAACCGAGACTATGATATATGCCTTCAAACCGGTATAAGCGAGTTATATTGACAAAACAGGCATGTGCATAACATAAAAAGGAGGTAAATGAGTTAGATATGGAAGATGTAGCAATTATAGGCATAGCCCAGCACCCATTTGGAAGATTTGGAGACAAGTCAGCTTTAGATATGGGACTTGAATCAGTACGGGAAGCATTGCAGGATGCCGGCATAGAATGGAAAGATGTTCAATATGCGGCGGGCGGCACCAGGGACGGAGGGAGACCCGATCAACTGTGCGGCAAGCTCGGTCCCATCGGAGTACCTTTTAACAATGTATATAACGGATGTGCAACGGGCGGCAGCTCTTTGGGGGCATGCTGTATGGCAATCAAATCAGGAATGGCGGATATAGCTCTGGCGGTTGGATTTGACAAGCACCCCCGGGGAATGTTCCTGACTACGGTCAAGGATTATGGCTTGGGCCAATGGTATCAGGATGTCGGTTTTTTGGCTACAGTGCAGTTTTTTGCCATGAAAGCCCAACGTTACATGCATGATTATGATATTACCGAAGACGCTCTGATTCGCGTGGCGGAGAAAAATTATTTCAACGGAACCCTTAATCCTAAAGCATGGCGCCGTGACGGCCTGAAATATGATGAAATTGCCCATTCCAAGATGCTCTCCAATCCCCTGCGCCAATACACGCTCTGTTCACCGGGAGAAGGGGCGGCGGCGATAGTGTTATGCAAATCCAGCATAGCGCATCGTTATACGACTAATCCCATTTATATAAAGGGTATTGCCTTGCGTACCAGAGCTTTCGGATCTCTGGAAGTGTTTACACCGGCGAAGCCCCTGGATGATACCGCACCTACACCGGTACAAATGGCTTCTCAGGCAGCGTATAAAATGGCCGGGATAGGCCCGGACGAAATTGAAGTCGCTCAGCTCCAGGATACCGAGTCTGCCCACGAGATCATGCACATGGCGGAAACCGGTCTTTGTAAAGATGGAGAACAGACCAAGATGATTCAAGATGGAGAAACCAAGATTACCGGTCGTTTACCGATAAACACCGACGGAGGGCTTATTGCCAACGGCGAACCGATTGGCGCCTCAGCCCTGAGACAAATATATGAAGTTTGCCTCCAGATGCGCGGCGCGGCAGGTGCGCATCAGATGCCTAAAGCTCCTAAAACAGCGTTAACCCAGGTTTATGGCGCGCCTGGCATAAGCAATGTTGTGATTCTGGCGCGGTAACAGCCCATTCACTAAAAACCAGTTCCGTTGTCCAAAGGGCTGGCGTATCAAAGGCTGCCCTTGATTAATAAATTCCGTACCGCTAATGCGCTTTAGTGATACGGAATTTTTAATTAAAAACTTCTTGCTTCCCGGACAGGCTCTTTCTGGGTCTCTGCTCCGGTGTTTCCAGAACTTCGGCTGCCAGCGCTGCTTATATCCCGCTCAGCCTTGCTTTGGGGAAGATATTTTACGCTGGGTCCGGCTGCTAAGACTTGTCCGGTATAGCGTACAGTGTCCGTTCTCCTGCTCATAAGGCGGAAAAATAACTGACCGGCAGAACTCCAGCATGATCATTTCCCAGAACCCCTAAAAAGCGGTGCTAGCATGGCAATTGAGCTGGCTTTTCTCTTTAAACATATGGGCTTTAAACCTGGTCTTACCCCCGAATTTAGCGCTCTTATCAAGTTGGTATGAATATTGCAATCTTAATGAATATGGTTATGGCTTATACCGAAATCGGTATCAAAAGCAATTTGGGAACGGGGTGGTCAATGGCTTACTCAGTTATTAAAAGAGGAGGTGCTTTGCGTTAAATTCTGGGGTTTGGGCAAGAAGTCTGAGTATTCACTGAATCTTCGAAGGGATTTGAGCAAATTGAACATTAAAAAAACACTGGTTTAACCAGCTAAGGAGGATATTTTATGGCGATTAAGACGGCTGAAGAATACAAAGAAGGTCTAAAAGACGAAAGAGAAATATATTTTCAAGGGAAGAAAATTAAAGCTGCGGATATGTTTTCCGATCCAGTTCTTAATGCGGGTATTGAATTGTGCGCCATGGATTACAGGGTAGCGCAGCTTCCTCAGTACTACGATCTGTTTAATGAAATAGATGAAGATGGGACCCCCTATTCATTTACGTTTAAGTCCCCGACAACATCAGCTGACTTATTAAGAAGGGCTGAATTAATCAAGACGCTTTCCCGTATATGTCTTGGTTTACCAGGCGGAGCCAAATTTGCCGGCGTTGATTCACTTCATGCTTTGACATCCGTCAGCCATAAAATTGATGCCGAAATAGGAACGAATTACTCAGAACGGGTAGAGTTGTTCAGAAAATCCTTGAAAGACAATGACTCAGCTCTGGTTATGTGTATGACTGACGTAAAAGGCGATCGTTCCTTAAGGCCTCATCAGCAGTCGGATCCGGATGCTTATCTCCATATTGTTGAAGAACGCTCGGACGGAATCGTTGTGACAGGAGCCAAAGCCAATATTACTTATGCTCCCTTTACCGATGAAATCGTAGTTTTGCCCTGCCGCAACATGACGGCCAAAGATAAGGATTATGCCGTAGCTTTTTCCATTCCGCCTGCGACCAAAGGGATAAAACTGATACTGGCCAAACAGGATCCCGGCTATATAAGCCCGGTTGAGCATCCTATCAATGCCGCCCGTTATGCCGGCGATGCTATCGTTGTATTTGATAATGTATTTATTCCTATGGAAAGAGTATTCCTGAAAGGTGAATATCAATATGCCATTGAGTACACCAACATGTTTACCAATTACCATAGACTGAGCGGTGACTCCTATAAGATTGCCGATTTGGAAATCATATTAGGCTGTGCGGCTTTAATGGCTGATTACATGGGCCTGTCAAAGTCAGCCCATATCAGAGAGAAGCTTGCCTGGCTGGTATACTATGCGGAGACCGCCCAGGCCCTGGGCAAATGTGCGGGGCAAAACCCGGTCCAGGATAAATATTCCGGAATGGTATACCCGGACCCGATGTATTCCAACTGCACCAAATTTTTCTTCGCCGATAATTATCACGCCGCTCTGAAAATTCTGCAGGATATAGGCGGAGGTGTTGTGTCAACTCTGCCGTCAGGAAAAGATACCTATAATCCTGAAATCAAAGCGATATTGGAAAAATATCTGGCTGGAAGATCAGGTGTTCCGGGTCTGGCTAGAATTAAGGCTATGTACTTGGCCCGTGACCTGGCAGAAGGCATTCGCCTAAATGGGACCATCCACGCTGAAGGATCGCTGTTTGCTCAAAAATTAAGATTCTATGGTCTCGGCAACTGGGAGCGCTATAAATCAGCAGCCAAGAGAGCCGGAAGAATAACCGAGGATGGCCCGCTCCATGAAGACTTTGCCAATCTGCCGGAATTCCCGGTATGGGAAGAATATTACTCGAAACTATAAATTACCGGAAAGGAATATGACTTGTCATATTCCTTTCTAGGACTGTTGCTTGTTAGATATTTCGCAAGCTATAGCGGAAGAGAAAAAACAAGGGGCGCCCCGCTGGATTGCAGCAAAAGAGAATTGCCCTGGTTGAAGGTCTTAATATCAGTAGGAAGTTTATAGGTACCTAAAACCTAAATAAATACGCAAGGAGTCTGAAAATATGATAGGGATAAAATCATTCGGCGCTTATATTCCCCGTTACCGCATGAATCGTAAAGTTATTGCCCAGGCCATAGGCTGGTTCAGCCCCGTAGGCGGTAAAGGCGAAAGAGCGGTAGCCAACTTTGATGAAGATGCTATTACTATGGCGGTTGCCGCAGGTATGGATTGTTTAGGCGATCTGGATAACAGCCATATTGATGCTTTATATCTGGCTTCAACCACATTGCCTTATAAAGAAAGACAAAATGCAGGTATTGTTTCCGCAGCTCTGGCCCTAAAAGACGACGTTCATACGGCTGATGTCACTTCTTCAGTTAAATCCGGAACGGCAGCGCTTATAGCGGCCTTCAACGCGGTAAAGGCTCAAAACGCTCAAGAAGCTATGGTCGCCGCTACGGATATGCGTCTGGGCAAGCCGGCCAGCCCTGAAGAATCAGCTTTTGGCGATGGCGCGGCCGCATTCCTGGTAAGCGATAAGGACGTAGTTGCCTCTTTTGAAGGCTCATATTCCCTGAGTTATGATTTTGTGGACATTCGCCGGGATGAAAAAGACCGCTTCGGAAAGACCTGGGAACCGCGATGGGTCCGTGATGAAGGTTATTTTAAAATGATACCCGAAGTTATCTCGGGTCTGCTTAAAAAGTATAATCTTGATATTAAAGATTTCAGCAAAGTTATTTATCCCTGCCCCAACAGCAGGGATGCCGCGGCAATGGCCAAAAAATTGGGTATGGATCCAAGTCAGATCACCGATGATCTGCAGACGGTGGTAGGCAACACCGGTTCTGCTTACGCCCTGATGATGTTTGTCAATGCCCTGCAGGAAGCAAAACCGGGAGATAAAATACTGGTGGCCAGCTTCGGAAATGGCTGTGATGCGCTGTATTTCCAGGTTACCGACAAGATCAAACAGCTTAAGCATATTAAGGGCGTCAAAGGTTATCTGAATATAAGAGCAGATTTAACCAATTATATTCAATATCTTGTATTCCGCGATATCCTTCCGGTCGAAACTGGAATTCGCGGCGAGCATGTTCCTCCCACGCAATTATCGCAGACCTGGCGCCTGCGGGATACAATCATGGGGCTGTACGGCTGCAAATGCCAGAAGTGCGGAACCCCTCAATATCCGGTATCCCGGGTTTGCGTAAATCCTGACTGTGAAGCGGTGGATCAGATGGAATTATATAGATTTGCTAACAGGAAGGGCACTGTTATTTCTTATACCTCCGATAATCTGGCTTTTACTCCTAATCCACCCCAGAGTTACTGCATAATAGACTTTGAAGGCGGCGGAAGGAATCAGTTTGACTTTACCGACTGTAATCCCAGCCAATTATCAGTAGGCATGTCTGTAACCATGACATTCAGAAGGAAATACTATGATGCCAATCGTTCGATTTACTTCTACTACTGGAAGGCAGTCCCCGCGGTGGAAGCATAAATGAAAGTGATGAAAACACAGCATAGGAGGTTTAATAATGAGTGGTATAAAAGACAAAGTTGCAATTATTGGAATGGGTTGCACCAAGTTTGGCGAGCGTTTTGATAAAAGTGCCGAGGATCTGATGCTGGACTGCTTTTTAGAGGCTTTGGAAGATTCCGGTATTGAAAAAAAGGATATTGACGCGGCCTGGATGGGCTGCAGTGTTGACGAAACCTCCCTGGGGAAAAGCGCTATAATTCTGAATTCGACCTTGAGAATGCCTTATACCCCGGTGACCAGAACGGAAAATTACTGCGCTACCGGCACCGAGGCCTTCAGAGGCGCCTGCTATGCAGTTGCTTCCGGGGCTTATGACGTCGCTCTGGCGCTGGGGGTGGAAAAGTTAAAGGACGTGGGTTTCGGCGGACTTCCTCCCGGACAAATGGGAACGGTGAGAAGGCTGCTGGGTCCTAACTCCACCGCTCCGGGTGAATTTGCGCAGATGGCTAACACTTACTTTGCCAAATACGGTATTGATCCTGATGAAGGCAAAAGGATTTTAGCCCATATATCGGTGAAAAGTCATCATAACGGAACGTTAAGTCCCAAGGCTCATTTAAGAAAAGAAATCACCATTGAAGACGTGCTGAAAGCTCCGATGATCGCGTCCCCATTGGGATTGTTCGATTGTTGCGGCGTCAGTGACGGTGCCGCTTGCGCTATTATTACGACTGCGGAAAAAGCCAAAAAATTAAGGAAGGATCCGATCTATGTGAAGGCTTTGCAGATTTCGGCTACCTCCGGCGAAGATCTGATGTACAATACCTGGGACGGAGCGCATGTGGAGTCGACTTATCGGGCTGGAATCAGGGCTTATAAAGAAGCGGAGATAACCGATCCGCGCAAGGAGATAAGCATGATGGAAGTACATGATTGCTTTTCCATTACCGAATTGACCGCATACGAGGATCTGCAGACTTCTCCCCGGGGGAGAGCCCGGGAAGATATTGAGTCCGGATTTTATGATCTGGACGGGCAAATACCATGCCAGCCCGACGGCGGATTAAAATGCTTCGGTCATCCCACCGGGGCCAGCGGATTAAGGATGATATATGAAATCTATAAACAATTGCAGGGAAAAGCGGGGGAAAGGCAGATTAAGAACCCGAAACTGGGAATTACCCATAATATGGGCGGAATTCCCTGTTATAATCTGGCTGCAGTGACCATACTGGGTACTAAATAAAAGAACTTAGTTTATCCTTTCAACTCAATCAGAACCCCTCAAATAGGTTTCCTTTCGCAGGAGGCCTGTTGAGGGGTTCAATTATAATCGGATTCAGGCTTTTTCCTATCTTAAAAAATTTAAGATTGAGGAGGAACGGCAGCGTGGACCCAAAGCGGAACAAAAAAGCGGTAATGCTGGCGATCAAGCTGGTGGCAGGACTTACAGCAGGTATTTTAATCGCCGGGATTACGCCGCCGGCAGGTTTGGAACCGGCATCTATGAGATTTTTAGGGATATTTGCCTGCGTTATGATCTATTTACTGACCGAGGCTCTGCCTACTTATGCCCTGGCTCTATTGCTCTGTTCATCATTCGTGATTTTTAAAGTGGCACCGTTCTCCATGGCCTTTGGTCAATTCGCCAGCGATACCATGATGTTGCTTATCGGGGCTTTAGGGATCGGAGCGGGAATTAGTAAGAGCGGCCTTTTAAATCGAGTCACCCTTAATATTATGCAATTATTCCCGGGCAATTTCCGGGGACAGATTTTTGCCTTCCTCACTACCGGTACCATAGTAGGGCCGCTGATTCCCAGCAGCTTTGCCAAGCTTGCCATCGCAGCCCCTTTTGGTAAAGCGGTGGCGGAAAACCTGGGAATGGATAAGGAAAGCAAGGGTGCAGCCGGAATCTTCTCCGCCGTCTGGATCGCTTTCGGCAATGCGGCGCCGGTTTTCCTGAGCGCCTCGGTATGGGGCTACCTGGTTTTGGGTTTGCTGCCTTCCCCCTATAAAGAGCAATTCACCTGGGGGCATTGGCTGGCAGCCGCATGGCCGTGGGGAGCAGTGATCCTGGCAGGAAGTTACCTGGCGATTATGCTGCTGTACCAACCGGAGCAAGAATTGCAGCTGTCGGCCGACTATGGCAAAAAGGCATTAAATGCGCTGGGGCCGATGACCTGGAACGAAAAGATCACTGCCTTTATTATGGCTATCGCCGTGATCTTATGGGTGTCGGAAAGAATACATGGCATAAGCGCCAGTTTAGTTGCTCTGTGTGCCTGGGGACTCATGCTTTCCTTCAAGGTTCTTGAGGCTCAGGATATAAAGACATGTATTCCCTGGGACATGCTCATCTTTATCGGCGCTATCCTCAATTTGGCGGCATTGTTCAGTCCACTGAAGATAGACAGTTGGATTGGAACTGTGGCAGGACCGCATCTTGAGCCTATGACCTCCAATATATTTATATTTGTCGCCGGCGTAAGCCTTTTAGTCTACCTGGCGCGCTTTGTTATATTATCGCAAATGGCCACCTTTACTGTTTTTTCTGTTATTCTTATTCCGTTGGCCCTTGAAGCCGGATTCAATCCCTGGATTGTGCCTTTCATCGTGCTGGTTTCTTCCGGTGTCTGGAATTTGTACTTTCAAAATACGGTTTTCCTGGCGACTCTCGCCGCCAGTGGTGACATGACGACCCACAAGCAGATGACTAAAATGTCAATAGCCTACATGCTCATATCAACTCTGGGTCTATGGGCGTGCATTCCCGTATGGAAACTGCTGGGGATAATTCCCTGAGGCGATCAATGCGCAACCAGGTAACAAGTAAGCGGATCATGCAGTCTAGCGGCGTTACTCAAAGAGGAGGTAGTCATAATTGGATGCGATCACAAAGCAAAAGGCTATAGCACTCAACCGCAAGGCTTTTTTAGCGGGACAGCCTGTCGATAAGAACTTAATTCGTCCGGAAATACTCGCTTCCTGGATGCGTTGCCGACATCACGGCATTGATCCCGATGCTGAAATTTTTCCGCCTCCGTTACCCAAAGAAATCACTTACAAAATTTTTGACGACAATCATCGCTACCGGAAAAGAATGAATAAAGTCCGCATTGACAAAGAACATGAATTATCCGCCAAATTAAATCTGGCCATGCTGTATATCAATGACGATTCCATCGTCATTGTACGCGCCGGCAACAGTGCTTTACTGGATAATTTAAAAAAACGCAATATCCGTTTTGGAGCCAATATTTCCGAAGCGGTTATCGGAACCACCGCTTTTGTCCTGGCCCGGGAATCCATGCGGGAATCATGGGTTTGCGGCGCCGAACATTATTCCTCCCCGCTTCAGGATTATGTCACTGCGGCCATTTCCTATCCTCTGCAGCATCAGGGTATCGTAACCCTGATGTTTATTAGCCCCCTGGCTGATCTGGTTCCCGCCAAAATTGATGCAATTGATTATATGCTGAAAGTCAACTTTTCGGTTTCAATCCAAATGCTGTTTCCCGAGATCTATTTAAAAAATAAACTGTTGGATATAAATACCACCCAGCAGCGTTCTTATCTGCTTTTTGTGGATGCCGACGGTATTCTGATCGACGTGAATCAACGTTTTATCAATCTTTTTAAAATAAATCCCGCCCATACCCTGGGCAAGCCCCTGGACATTATTTTTCCGGAATTTGAAGAAGCCGTTTCCTGTCTAAAAACAAGAAAGAGGATCACGAATAGGGAAATCATTTTTAAAGGTTTAGCTCCGGGGAAAAACGTATTCTTTATGGACTGTCAGCCCATTCATAAAGACGATGTTTGTGTGGGGATGGCCATTACCCTGTCCGATCGCCAGAGTATTCAAAAAATGGCCCGCAAGGTAGTGAATTTATCCGCCCACTACTCTTTTGACGACCTTAAGGGCAGCAGTCTCAATTTCATCAGGAGCAAGAAACTGGCTCAGGCTGCTTCCGCAGGGGTTAGCAATGTGCTGCTGATCGGTGAAAGCGGCACCGGTAAAGAGCTTTTCGCCCAGGCGATTCATAATGCCAGTACCCGCAGACACAACCCTTTCGTTTCCCTGAATTGTGCCGCTATTCCCCGGGAACTCATTGGCAGCGAGCTCTTTGGTTATGTTGAAGGAGCCTTTACCGGCACGCGCAAAGGCGGTTCGCCCGGCAAGTTTGAACTGGCCGACAGCGGCACTTTATTCCTGGACGAAATTGCGGAAATGCCTATAGATATGCAGGCGGTGCTGCTGAGGGTTCTGGAAGAAAGGAAAGTTACGCGGCTGGGCAGCAGCAACCCCATAGCAGTCGATGTAAAAATTATCTCCGCCACCAATCGCGATCTATACCAATCGGTCCGGAAAAAGTTATTCCGTGAAGACCTGTATTATCGTCTGAATGTGCTGCCCATCCATCTGGTGCCTCTGCGGGAACGACCGGAAGATATACCGGAATTGCTAGCCTATTTCTCCCATATGTTCGCCTCGGCCCGCGGTATCCCTCCCATTTCATTTGCGCCGGCAGCGATTCAGTTGTTAAAACAACACAGCTGGCCCGGAAATGTCAGAGAATTGCGCAATCTGGTAGAGCGCTGGGGCAATCTCAGCCCGGATAAAGAAGTGGGACCGGAACATTTGCCTGAAGAAATCAGACGATGGGCAAAATCATGCCTGCCGCTTGACAATGATCATACTGTGAACGATGATCGGGGTGATCCCCAATTATCAGGATTGGGATCCCAGGAGGAATTGTTCTTCGCCCTGGGCTACTGGGCGGGCAAACTGGCGGCCAGTGCGGAAAGCTCTGCCGATATTCTCCCGGAACAGGCCGGCAATATCATGCAACAGCTCCCATGGACCGGCGACATACAAGGATTTCAGGATATTGGCAAGCCCTGTACGGCTTCCTGGCTGAAGAAGGGGGGAGCCAGGAAGGAGATCCCTGCGCCGCCGACAGATGAGAATAAACAGACCCAGTATGAAATTATATGTCACCTGGATCAATATGAGCCTTTGGTCATCAAGGATTTATTGGAGCACTTTAAAGGCAATAAGGCGCAGGTGGCCAATAAAATGGGGATATCCCGACAGACTCTGTATAATAAGATGCGCAAATATGGAATTAATCTTGATTAAACTAAAAAATGGCCATTCAGAAGCGGTTAACCTTTGAAATCAAGTGTCGCAAAGCGTCCCGAGGACCATCTCTCGTCCAAAATTAAAGAGAATATTAGCGCGTGGGATACTGTTTTTAGGGTCGCGCTCGTTGGACGCTAACTGTATGTACCAGAATATTTTATCAGGTCCTTTTCAGGTTGATGTTTATGCTGAGTTTCGGCTAAAGGGAGTTAAAAGGGGAAACCAATATTTTTAACTGTCGTAAATATGATCTTCTACAATGTCCCCTTCGGCCATACTGGCGTCAGACTGCTGCGGGTTCTCGGCCGGGGAATCCTTTCCGGCATAGGCAAAACCGCATATCGCGGAGGTAAGCGGGGACACCAGCACCAGCCCCGTACATCCCACGAAAGTATGCAGAATCTCTGCGGAAATGGATTTTGAATTGAGGATATTCATCATCAGCGTACCCTGCGCCATATAGACCATCATCACCGAGATATAGCTTCCCATATAAGCCAGCAGCAGGGTGGTGGTCTGACTTCCCACCACCGCTTTGCCGATGTTCAGCCCGGAGGCCACCAGGGCCCTTCTGCTGATATGGGGGCTGTTTTTCACAACCTCGTCAAGCGCCGCCGAGATATCAATGGCCAGATCCAGGATCGCGCCCGAGCAGGCCAAATAAATACCCGCCTGGAATATTCCAGTGAGATTAAGGTTTTCATAGCCTGCATACAGCAGGGATTCCGACCATTGCATCACCGCACCGTGCACCTTGAACAGCTCCCCGAACCCGATCGCCAGTATGCAGGTAAAAAGCGAACACATCACCGCGCCCGCGATTGCACAGTAGGCTTTCCTGGTGAACCCGGCGACCAGGAGCAGAGTCGCCACGGTAATAATATTGCCCACGATCAGCGCCACCAACACGGGGCTGACCCCCCGGAGCATGAAGGGGATCATGATTTTCCATATGCACATCAAGGCCAAGGCAAAGGAAAGTATTGTGCGTACGCCGGTAAAGCCCATAAAAAAGATGAGCAGCGCCCCAAAAAGACCGACCAGAATCAGTTCCTGGGGAATCCGGTAATGATCCACCATGTTCACGAACACGATATTGTTGTCCAGATCGCGCTCAATCAGCACCCAGGCCCGGTCTCCAGGAGCAAACACCTTGTCAAACTCCAGCTTTCCGGTATACAGGTTGGTTGCTTCCGCCTGCATATCCTTATGCGTGCCGCTTTCGATCCGGACCGTACAACGCTGGTCCCCCTGCCAGATCAGGCCTGTCTCATATACACCCGATTCATCAGTCGCCAGCACGATGGCACGCGCTCCCTCAGCATTGATGTAAATCTGCTTTTCAAAGCCGGTGGGGACCAACGAAAGCACAATCAGGGCCAGCCCAAATACCAGCGTAAACATAAATTCCTTTTTGGACACGGAAAGCTTTGCCAAAATGCGTTCCAATATTATATTCTCCTCGTATAATAAGTTTTGCAAACAGATTTTAAATGCGTTTGCGAGCATTATC
>ENA-UOOK01003214-UOOK01003214.1-fermentation-metagenome-genome-assembly--contig:-NODE-3214-length-18831-cov-7.966926_pt1 | contig 18831 bp, 18 predicted proteins | sample MGYA00245777_ERZ724023 | MGnify/ENA primary metagenome ERZ724023 (study PRJEB28704, sample SAMN03018312) | fermentation metagenome | biome: anthropogenic terrestrial biome; feature: soil; material...
AGCTGGTCAGCCGCCAAGATCGCTGCTCTCTTTCCCTTCTCATTTCCAGTCAATTTATATCCAGCGACGCAAGAGAGAGAATAAAGGAATCCCATATCATGGTGATCCACACTAATCTTCTTCTCAATCCGATTGAGGAAGCTATCAATCTGAATATCCGCTGCTTCTTTAAAGCAAGTCTTGCCAGAATTCTCATAGGCAAGCCATAACTCGCCAGTCCAGAAGCCTGAAGTCCAATCCTCATTCTCTACTGGTTCATAAAATTGTTTTTCACTATATGCCTTCTTAAACCTATCTGTAAAATCTGGCAAAATATACTCATCCTGCATAACGGCAAATTCAATTGCCTGATCAATCTCCTCATCCTGAATTACTGCTTTTCTCTTAAATTTATCTTGTACCATATCTCACTCCTGACCCATCCTATCTTTAAAATTTCATCACGTGTTTAATCATTGCTATCCGCTTACTTCCTTCATTTCTCAACCTTATCCCTTAATTCCATCAGCAGTTCCTTGTTTTGCAGTCTGTCGAAAGAAGTATAGAATTTTCTGTAGGCAGTATCCAGTTTATAATACTGCTCCGCATATCTTTTAGCAAACTCCAAAGGGGTATACTGTCGTATATTTTGGCTAACATCCTTCCAGCAGTCAAATAACTCTATAGCCCAGTAGATACACTCATATTCCGATTTAAAAAAGATATTCAGTCTGAGATGTCAGACTTTTTTGAATCGGAATTATCAGACTCTTTTTCACTGGCAGCTTTTGCGACCATTACTTCAGTGGATTTTATGACCGCATAAATCCGGTCTCCAGGCTTTATGTCCAGCTTTTCAACTGCTTCTTCCGTGACTATGGAGGTCAGGACTGAAGGTTCGATCTCAATAGTGAGCTTCGAGACAAGCCCGTTTTTTTCGATATCAATTACTTTTCCGGGAAGCTTGTTTCGGGCCGAAAGCTTGAAACTTACGTTTTCCCAGGAGGTTTCGTCTCCTACAGCTTCATTAATCAATTTTTTGTTTGCCTCGTACTCAGCCAGCAGTTTTCTTCCGAGCTCAGTCAGGAAAGTGCCCTGATCTTTTCCCCCACGTACAGTAACTACCGCAGGCTCGCCGAGGGCGTCATTCATTTTTTTAAGCATCATCCAGGCATGCTTATAGGAGATTCCGAGTGTCTGGCAGGCTTTTCGGAGGGAGCGTTTTTCGTCAATTGTTTTCAACAACTCAGCTCTACCAGCACCCATCACCGTTCTTCCATCTTCGGTAAACCAGAGCTTTGTTTTCGCTTTCACAGATATTCACCTTTTTAGCGGAGTACATGAACAGAACTTACCTTAAACTGGGCATAGTACCGGGACACCTGGAGAAATGTTAATCTCTTCTGCCGACTGCCCGGGTTATAAGAGCATTCAGGGGACCCCGCAATCAACCTTTACCCTTACAAGAACTCCAAGTATCCAGACTTCCGTAACCCTGCCTGCAGAGAGTTTCTGATGCTGGATTGTGCGGAAGTTTTACTTAAAGCTATGTTTTCAGGTCTCGGAAAGGCAAATGACAGGTCTCCGACCTCTGCCTCACCTGCAGCATCAATAACTGCTGCAGTACAGTTAGTTTTTTCTTTTTATGGAGAGCTAAAAGCAGTTCTCTGGCACTTTCCTGAGTAAGGACCGCCCCTTAAATAGCAATCAGTATTAAGAAAAACATAAGTAAACCCAAGTTAATTTGCATTTATTTGCAAAAGGAAGTTCGTAAAACATCCCAGGAATAAATAGTATAATTGAAATAAGATTTACTTATCCATATTTAATAAAATGAGAATATATAAAAGCAAAGTGATCCTGAATAACAGCAAAATACTCCTGAATAATAGCAAATTACTCCTGAAGGAGTTATATTTTCAGGAAAATTTCTATAAAATGGATAATACTCACATAAATTACATTATTCTTTTAAAGGTGTCCTTATGGATGGTTATAATATTTTTCTTGTAATGCTTGCGGTCTATATAGCCTCACTTGTGGCTATTGGATGGTACTTTAATAACAGACAGAAATCGGTCACAGACTTCTGGCTTGCTGGCAGGCGGATAGGACCAGGAGCCCTGGGATTTTCAGCTGCAGCTTCCTGGTTAACAGCAGGCGGGATTCTTGCAGTTGTAGGATTTTATATGCTTCAGGGAATGGGCTCTATATGGGCCTTTGTAGCTCCTAACATCATAGCTCTCCTTTTCCTTGCTGTGCTTGTGCGGAAAATCAAAAACCTGCCTGCAATCACCCAGCCTGAACTTCTGGAACAGCGCTATGGGAGTATGGTCAGATGGCCAGTTGCCCTGATCATCACTGTTGTAATGATCCTTTTTGCAGTATCTGATATTACAGGGCTTTCCCTTGTGCTGCAGACCTTTTACGGCCTTGATCCTTTCTATGCTGCAGTCATTGTTGCAATTGCAGTATCTCTTTACGTAACCCTTGGAGGGCTGTACGCAGTTATCTGGACGGACACTATTCAGTTTGCTTTCCTTGCTATTTTCACAGTAGGGATGGCTTTCGCTGCAGTAGGAACAGTCGCTGATGGGAGCCTTAGCACTTCTGCGATAAGCGCTTCAGAGCTTTTTGGAAACGTGCCCGCAGATTGGTGGAATCCTTTCTCAATCGGCCTTCCCATGGTCCTGATCTTTTGCCTTGCCATTATCCCTGGATGGATTACGGAACAGGACCCCTGGCAGAAAGTCTGGGCTGCAAGAGATGCCAAATCTGCCAGTCTTGGAATGATAATTGGCGCTTTCATGATTACTGTGGTCTTTACGGCCTGCGCCGTGATTGCAATATCCCTCAATGCCATATATCCTGAAATCGCAGAAATGGGTTTTCCTGCAGGAATGGCACTTGCAGAGCCTGCACTTCTGTCCTTTGTCAGTGAGCGTTTTATCTCATCACCAGTAATAATAGCCTTCAGTGCAATAGGGCTTGCAGCAGCTTCAATGTCCTGTACGGACACTTTTTCAACATCAGGAGCTTCCTGTATCTCAAGAGACATTTACCAGAGATATATAAAACCAGATGCCACAATGAAGGAAATGATGCTGGTAAACAGGGGCAGTGTGCTGTTTATTATACTCGCTGCAACAGCAGGCTCATTCGTTATCCCCAACATTATTGATGCTATTCACATTGCAACCTTCATTGCAAGTTCTTCTTACTTCTTCCCACTAATGGGAGGCCTTTACTGGAAGCGAGCTACCAAAGAAGGAGCCTTTGCAGGTATGATAGTCGGATTTGTTGTTCAGGTAGCGCTTGTAGCTCTGGACCTTATAAAAACCCCTCCTTTTTCCCCCAATTATCTGGAAAGCATTCACCCGATTCTCATGAGCCATGGGGTTATCGTGGGAATGTCTCTGAGTGCGGTTGCTTTCTTTGGAGTTTCCCTGATGACAAAGCCTTCGAGCAGGGTAAATCTTGCACCTTTCTTCGAAGAGGAAGCCGAAGAGCTTTCTCGCCATGAAGCAAGAGATATCAACGAGAAAGATCCTGAGTACAGTGTCTTCCTTAAAAACCTTGATGAAAAAGTTACAGGAGAACGTACCCATCTTCAGCTTAACCTCAGGACTTCCAGAAATATTGTCTGGGACGAATTAATTGAAAAGCTTAAAACAGTATCTCCTGCCTGGGTAACACCTACAGGAATTGATTCCGTATACAGGTTGACCCATGGAGACATGCTTGCCTGTGTTGCGGTTACAAGAGGGACCGGAGAACAGGATATCTGGCTAAAAGCCGAACCAAAACTTGAAACTGTTGGAAGGCAGAAAAAAGAGCTTTTTACAGCTTATGAAGAGCTGAAAAAAGTGCTTGGCCAGAAAGGAGTAAAACTGGACTTTTAAAAACTTGAGTTTGAATAAATAAGGCCAAGGTTCTTGAACGAACCCTGCCTCTATTTTTTTGGATTAATTATTTCAGGAATACAGAGCTTTCTCAACAACTTTTTTTCCAAGCTGAACATCTTCCAGAGAGAAGACTTCCAGGTTGTAGACACCTCTGTAGTCCGAGAGCAGTTTGAGGACAGAAAAATCAACACACCCTTTTCCAGGTGCCATATGCTCGTCCCCATCGTATTTATCTGTCCACTGCCCGTAGTTGTCGTGAAGATGAAGGTGAATAATATACTTTTGCAGGGTCCGGACAAAAGTCCTGAGTTTTTCAGGGCTGCCCCCACAGGTCAGGTTGGCATGTCCGATATCGAGAGTAGCCTGAAGATGGTCAGAGTTCACAAGTTCTATGGTCCTGGATAGTTCTTCTGCTTCACAGCAAAAGTTCAAGGGGTCTGTTCCTTCTTTATTTTCAAGCCCCAGCATAACTCCGTAATCCTCAGCCAGAGAGGAAAGTGACTCAAGGTTATTGACCATTGAAGCAAAGGATTTGTCTCTATCGGGCCCAATTCTGCCAGGGTGAAGCACCACTACATTGGCTCCTGCCCTGTTTGCAATTGCCATGGACTCTTCCAAAAGAGTAAACTCTTTTTTCCCCATGTTTGCAGTATCTACCTGCAGAAATGCAGGATACCTGGGATCTGGCGCAAAATAGGGGGCGTGGACAGTCCCTGCAAAATAGTATGCTGACATTTCGTCAAGGATATGGTCAAGCTCTTTCTTTTCAAGTACCGAACCATTGTAAATTCCGAGTTTTGGGACATATAATTCTATAGACCCGACATTTTCTTTCAGATCCTGAAGGGGGCCAGCAAAAGATGAAGCTCCGAAAATCACGTACTAAGCAAGGAGATCAGATATAAAGTTCTTTTGCGGTCCTCAGTAATAGCCAGGAAATAGCCGGAAAATAGCTGAAAAATAGCCGGAAAATGACAAACTGTCTAAATAAATATATAAATTTAGGGAAATATCCTGAGCACCTAAGGGAAAAAGATAAGATTTTAACTTAACCCAGGGCAGAAGACTTAAAGTTAATATCAATACAGAAAAATAGCCAACATATTTATATATAATTAATTGTTACTCATCTCTCTTTTTGAAATATTTTATAAATAGATGTCAAATAACTATATAGGTATCTCCTTAAATGTATATTTTTAATGAGAAAATGGACAATTAAAAATAATTGCACCACTCGAAGCGGGAAAAATGTCCTTTTTTGTCCCAGAAAAAATGGAAGAACTTAGTGAGCTTTTTATTATATAAAATTTAGAAATATAAAAACCATAGCAGCATAATTGATTATTATAAAAATAGATAATATATTTTTAAAAAATAAATAAAAAAATTCATTAGTACCAATCGGAATCTTTATATGATACTGAAGAAAGTTTAATTTATTCTTTTTTATATATATGGTATTTTGATTGTTTTACCCGGCTCAGTACATCTTATAAAATTGATTGTATAATTTATAATCTTATAATAATATTTTAAATGCCTTCCTATTTCGAAAGGTTTATGAATGATCCTCTCCAATCCAAAAATTAACGTTCGTCATAATCATATTTCTTTGTGATGATGTGGCAGACAATTTTAAAAAAATGTACAGCGTCTTTTGGAATCCAGCTTTATTACATGTAATAAAATAAAGGAGGAAAATGAATGGAACCACTCATAAGCATGGGAGTGCTTGCACTTATAGGAGTGGCTGCGACCATAGCAGGTGCCTCGGAGGACCTGGAATCTGATATAGGATCGCAAAGTAACCCTAACTCTCAGGTGCAGTTAGCTCCCCAAATGATGTTTCCCCACAGGATATTTAACAAAGCGATATCTGGTGAGCCACCATCCAACGCATTAATGTGTTCGATCGGTGCAGCCGTTGCAACAGTATTAATTAGTGAGTTCACTGTATCTCCACTCTTTGCACTGGTATTTGGTTCCCTTATTGCAGCATGTATACATGGTACTTTTGCGGTAACTGCTACAATAGGCAGATGTGCCAGTCAGAGTCGGTTCAAGCAGCCGATTTATCTGGACATGATAAGATCTCATACCCCGGCAATTATGGGATATGCGTTTATAACAACGTTCTGTACGCTGGTAGTATCGTATCTGATGACCGTTGTACTAGGACACCCCTTCCCGCTAACTATGCTGGCTTTTATCTGGGGTATCACAATAGGTGCGATCGGATCGTCAACTGGCGACGTCCACTACGGTGCAGAGCGTGAATTCCAGCAGTTTGAATTTGGTTCAGGGCTGAACGCCTCAAACTCAGGAAACATTGTCAGATATGCCGAATCCGGGCTCAGGAATGGGTTCGACAACTCCTGGTTCTGTGCCAAGTTCGGAGGCCCTGTGACAGGGCTTGCTTTTGGTATGACCGTATTCCTGGGAAGCTGGATAACCACTGTTTTTGATCCTTCAAAAGGCCTGGGCATGGGATGGCTTTCTGTTGTTGCAGGCGTTATTATTGTCCTTATATTAATTATCTGGAACTGGAAGATAGAAGTCGGAGCTCGCAAGGCATTCGGACCTTACAAGGAAGACAAGACTGAGGAGGCTTCAGCATGATTGATGCTCTGATGACAAACATCATCTGGATGGCCCTTATCACAATTGGCGGCGCTCTGATTTCCTGGAGTGTCCACTTCGTGCCTGTAGGTGGTGCACCTGCAGCTATGGCTCAGGCAACAGGTATCGGTACCGGTACAGTGCAGCTGGCAGCAGGCGCAGGTCTGACAGGGCTTGTGAGTGCAGGCTTCATGATGAACGTGACAGACAACCTCCCCCTGATTCTTGCTTCAGGCGCAGTGGGAGCAATGATCATGATCTCTGTGACCATGATTGTCGGTACCTGGGTCTATGTCTACGGTGTGGGTGTTGTGCCTTCGTCAGCAAAAGTAAAGACTGACCCTCTTACAAAGTACAGGCAGGACATCTACGTGTCTCAGGGTACTGAAGGACATGGGCTTCCGACAGTCAGTTTTGTGAGCGGAGTCATTGGTGCTGCTCTTGGTGGAATCGGAGGTTCCCTTGTTTATTATTCACTCATTGAAGTGGGTATGAGCATGGGTCTGCAGGGGTCTGGAGTTACCAATTCGGTCACAGGAAATTCACTTGTGGCAGTTGCAGCAATATTTGCAATAGGCATTTTCTTCGTGAACGCCGTAATTCCTTCCTATAACATAGGAGGTACAATTGAAGGGTTCCACGATCCGAAATTCAAGAAATGGCCAAAAGCGGTAATCTCCTCCCTCGTAGCAACATTACTGTGTGCGGTCGTGGCGGTAGTTGCAATCGCACAGCTCGGAGGTATTTAATATGTCTGCAGGTGGATCAGGAGGAGAAGCTAAAGGTGGATATCCTCCACAAACAATAATGGCTTTAGGTATAGTCGGCGGTCTTGTCGGGATTTATCTTGGCCACTTCATGCCTCCAGCATATTCCTTTTTCGGAGGCATTGGAGCAATATGTGCAACGGTCTGGGGTGCGGATGCAGTCCGCCGTGTTGCAAGCTACGGGCTTGGTACTGGTGTCCCATCAATTGGTATGCTGGCCCTGGGTATGGGTATTTTAGCAGCCCTCTTCGGACTTTCAGTAGGAGCCATTGCAGGGCCTATAGTTGCCGTCGTTGTAGCAGCAATTATAGGTGGCGTAATTGGCGCTCTTGCAAACAAAGTAATCGGAATGGGTATTCCAATAATGGAACGGGCGATGGTAGAAATTTCATGTGCAGGCACCCTTGTAATTCTCGGTCTGAGTGTCGTCATTGCCGGATCCTTTGATTATGCTGCAGTCATAGAAAATGTGATTGCAAACGGATACATTGCACTGATCTTTATTATAGGCGGTATGGGAATCCTTCACCCCTTCAACGCTTGCCTGGGCCCTGATGAGAAACAAGACAGAACTCTGATTCTTGCTGTTGAAAAGGGAGCAATCGCACTAATAATTACAGGATTTGCATCGTCACTCCATGAAGGGCTGATGACAGCTGGCATAAACATGCTCATAGGAATTGTCATCTGGTATGTTGCTTTCAACAAGTACTATGCACTTACCAAGAGAGATGCATATGCAGTGGTTGGAACCGGTCTGCTGCCAAGTGCGGAGGAATTGCAATGAGCATTGTTCGCATAGCTCCCGAGATAAATTTGGTAATGGACACGGAAACGGGAACCGTCACACAAGAACGGAAAGACTCGATTCAATATTCCATGGAACCCGTCTTTGAAAGGGTGGACAAACTGGATGCAGTTGCAGATGATCTGGTGAATTCCCTTTCACCCAGCAAACAGCTCCTTAATTCATGGCCAGGCCGTGAGAACACCTCTTATATGGCAGGAATTTACTCAAACTCCTTCTATGGAGTTGTTGTAGGTCTTGCATTCAGTGGACTGCTGGCCCTCATCATATACATATCAAGACTGATGGGAGGGGTGGTGTAAAATGGCAAATAAGAGAGAACCAGCCCCAGGATGGCCTATCCTGAAAGGAGAATATGAAGTAGGCGATGTCAAGAACTGTGTACTGGTAATTACCTGCGGGTCACACCTTTCGGGGAAGCCGATCCTTGACGCAGGCGCAGCCTGTACCGGGTCCTGTAAAACCGAAAACCTTGGTATTGAAAAGGTCGTTGCCCACATAATCTCAAACCCTAACATCAGATACCTGCTTGTTACCGGCTCTGAGGTTAAGGGGCACATTACAGGGCAGTCAATGATGAGCCTCCATGCAAACGGTGTAAAAGACAACAGGATTGCAGGGGCACTGGGTGCAATTCCATATGTGGAAAACCTGAATCCAGCCGCAATTGCCCGTTTCCAGGAACAGGTTCAGGTCGTCAATCTGCTCGATACTGAAGATATGGGTGCCATCACTTCCAAGGTAAGAGAGCTCGCTTCAAAAGACCCCGGTGCCTTTGATGCAGAACCGCTTATTGTGGAAATCAGTGAAGAAGGCGGAGAAGAAGAGGAAGGCGGTGTTGTAAGACCGGTTTCCGGTGAAATTGCAGTTATCCGCAGCAGGTTGAAAGCAATTGAAGCCCGCATGATGGATATCGGAAACTTGAACAAATTCCACTCAGGAGTTCACGCAGGAAAGATTGAAGGCGCCATGATTGGGTTGACAATAACCATATCCTTGCTTGGAATGTTACTGCTAGGGAGGTAATAAGAATGGCAGAAGAATACGAAAAAGGCGTCCCAATGGTGCTCGCCCCTCAGATGGGCGCAATTGATGCAACTGTTGAGAGCATTCGATATAGATCACAGTTGATCGCGAGAAACCAGAAGCTTGACTCCGGAGTAGCAGCCACCGGAGTAATAGGCTTTGCAGCAGGTTTCCTCTTTTCACTGCTGATGGTCGTTGTACTCCCGTTACTAGTCTGGTGAGAGGTGAAAAATATGGATGGAAAAGCACCAGCAGCGTTTGTAGAGCCAGGCGAGTTTAGCGAAGTAATGAAAAGGCTCGATAAGATCGATGAAAAGATAGAGTTTGTCAACAGTGAAATTGCACAGAGAATCGGAAAGAAGGTAGGAAGAGATATCGGAATTCTGTACGGCGGAGTTATTGGTCTGCTGCTCTTCCTGATCTATGTCTCGGTATCTTCAATGTTCATGATGTAAGTGAGGGATCAAAATGTTCAAGTTTGACAAGAAGCAGGAAGTTTTCGAAATCGGTGGAGTTAAGTTCGGCGGACAGCCGGGTGAACATCCAACCGTATTAGTAAGTACCATGTTCTATGCAAGGCACAAGATTGTAACTGATGAGGACAAGGGTATCTTCGACAGGGCAGCTGCAGAAACCCTCTGGAACACTCAGGTCTCACTGAGTGATGCCACAGGGCTCCCCTATGTAAACCAGATTGTAGGAGAAACCCCTGAGGCAATTAATAGATACATTGACTGGTTCATTGAGATCGATGATAGGACACCTTTCCTGATCGACTCCTCAGCCGGAAACGTGCGTGCAGCAGCAGCCAAGCACTGTACCGAAATAGGTGTTGCAGACAGGGCAATCCACAACTCGATCAACGCAAGTATTGAACAGGAAGAAATCGATGTTCTCACAGAAAGCGAAGTATCAGCTGCAATTGTTCTTGCCTTCAACGCAACTGACCCGACCGTAAAAGGAAAAATAGATATCCTTGAAGTCGGGGGTTCCGGACAGACCAAAGGTATGCTCCAGGTCGCCAAGGAATGTGGAATAAAGCACCCCATTATCGACGTTGCAGCCATGCCTCTCGGTGCAGGCTCAGGCGCAACAATCCGTTCGATACCCACACTCAAAGGAAAATTCGGGCTGCCAATCGGTGGTGGATACCACAACATGGCTTCTGCATGGGACTGGCTCCGCAAATTCAAGAAGACTCAGCCTGACCCCAAGGCAATCTACATGCCTACAGACATTGGTACCAACCTGGTAGCCCAGATTGCAGGTTCTGACTACCTGCTCTACGGTCCGATTGAGAACGTCAACCAGATTTTCCCGGCTGTTGCAATGGTCGACATCATGCTCGGTGAAACTGCAAAGGAACTTGGCGTCGAGATTGCAGACCTGGCAAACCACCCTGTTACCAAACTGACATAAGTTCAAAAAGTATTAAGACTGGAAAATTCAAAAGCAAAGAGAAATTTCTCTTTGTTTTTTTCTTTTTTTGTACATTGATTTATGATTTACTTTAATTGTTTTTAATCCGGTTCTAAAATCAGCTAATATAACTGTGAACCTGTGCGGTTTCCATTAGTTTATTCTTAGAATTGCCCTTGAAATTATTGAGAATTGATATGGGAACAAATTAAAATATTTTGCAGAAAAAGTGTAGATAAATATTAATTGCATAAAAAGATTTTTTAAGATTGTTTATAAAAAGGAAAGTACCTGGCGGACGAGGAAGTATTAACGAGCCTGCCAGGTACGAGGAATCCACTCCCAACTCGCTCTATGGGGAACAACTATTACCCTGGATCAGAAGGGATGTAAGGACCTGAACGAGTATTTTACAGAACCCCCACTCGTTCAGGAGTTATACATATCCGGTTTCACATCCGGTTTCCAGACTCACTGTTTGTCGAGGGTTAATCACACCTTACGGATACTAAGGACAACACAGATAGACAAACTGTGAGCAGGTATCATTAATCTGATCCTACGGGTATTTGGCCCCATCAACTTATGTAATTTATTTAATTACATGTTGTACACAGTCTTACATATATAAATAAAGAATTGTGAACCGATATTATCTGTTTTAGAGAAATTGCCACTTTCTCACTTCAGTACATAGAAGGAAAGTATGACATGATGCAGGTAATAGAGTAATGAAAAAAATCGCAGATAATAGGAAATTAATAAGAATTTAAAACATGAACTATTATATGAAACCGTAAATTAATTGTTCTGTCTGAAGAATGATATAAATTGATAAAAATTCTCAAAAAATGGCATTAAACAGAAAGATTTAATATTTGGTAGCACTTACCAAGATATACACGACTGAGGAAGATTTTCAGAGCCCAAACTATATACTCTCTGGTTAAATAACTTTTTTAAGTTTGAGACGGAAGATATCAAAACTATCAATGTCAGGGGTACAGGCCATGGATCGGGGCATAAAAGGTCATAAAACCAGAAATCGTGGGTGAAAATATGCTGATCAGAAAAAACATATCCCTTGATGATAAGTACCTTAAAAAACTGCAGCCTTTTCTGGACGCCAACGATGGGAATCTTAGTGCTGCAGTCAGGGACACAATTGAAATTGCAGATACAGCACTTACGCATCATAGAAGTATTGATGAGGCAATTAGATTTTTAAAAGAAACACCCGCAAAAGAAGAGCTAAGTGACACGATTAAAAGCGGGGAAAATTTAATTATAAATAAAACAATGCTCGAATGGCTTTTCAGGTATACAAAAGGAAGGCTCACCGATGAAGAACTGGTCAATGAGCTCGTCAATCCTTTTGAGATCTGCAATATGAAAGAGCTTGAGGACTATCTGAATAGGATTTCCAGAATGAATCAGTGGACAATCCGAATTTCAATCAAATGTGAAGACATAGAGGACCCTGAATCTGTCCTTATACTCCTCTCCAATGCCACGGTAAACAGCAGAGAATTTTTTGCTCAGCTTATAGCCCATTTTCTGGCAAGATGGAAACAACTGGACGTAGAGCATATTTTTAGAAGAGCAAATTCAACCCAGATTTCATTCAAAAAGAACCTTTCAGTCTCTCTTAATGAAACCATGCCAGGGATTAGAAAGCACTTTGGTTATCTTGACATAGTATGCAGAGAACTTGACGACAATACAGAATTCTGGACGCAGCTAATGTATACATACAACGTTGAAAGGTACAATCTTGTGACCCTGCACAGGAATCAGTTCGAAACTTTTGCAGCTGGAGAGGTCCCAAACCCGACAAAAATCCTGGAACGCCTATGCAAACAGTCAGTAAATGAGATGCCTCTTCCCGATTTACTGGTATATTTCAGGAAGATGTACCTGGCAACCCAGCTGGTAAAGAATATCGAAATCTGTTTTGAACCAGGAAAAGAATCAGTAACTATCTTTCATGATTTCAAAAATGAAAAGGTTATCCAGAACCTTGCCGAATACTTTTCAAACATATTCAGGGAAAACGGCACACCTTTTGCAACCTCTTCGTATTCGAGTATGATCGTGTTCAAGTTCTACGAGGAACATGAACCTGACTCTGGATTATATAGAGAGAAAGAATTCACAGAACCAAATTTTATATCGAAAGAATAAAGCTTCCTGAAAACCGGGGTCTCTCAAAAATGTTGAGAAAAAATAAAGGAAAAGAAGGTTAAATTTCCGTCTGTTTAACCTTTTGCAACCCCAAGCGGGATAACTCTTGCAACCTTACGGGCAATACCAAGTTCATGCACAACATTTACCACCTCACTGCTGGGCTTGTACACTCCGGGGGCTTCTTCAGCGATAACGGAAGGATGAGTTGCCCTTACAGTAATTCCATGAGCTTCAAGGTTCTCTTTTATGCTCTGCCCGTGGAACTCCTTCTTTGCATGAGCCCTGCTCATAATTCTCCCGGCCCCATGGCAAGCACTTCCGAAAGAAACGTCCATAGATCCTTTTGCACCGCAGAGTATGAATGAAGGGGTTCCCATACTGCCGGGAATTAAAACAGGCTGTCCTACATCTCTGTATGCGAAAGGAACTTCCGGGTGCCCAGCAGGAAATGCCCTTGTTGCCCCTTTTCTGTGCACGTAAACTTCTTTTTTCCTGCCGTCAATGATGTGTTCTTCCAGTTTTGCCACGTTGTGGGCAACATCATAAAGGAGGCTCATTCCCATGTCGTCAGCATCTCTGCCAAAGACCCTTTCAAAAGACTCGCGTGTCCAGTGAGTTATCATCTGCCTGTTTGCCCATGCATAGTTTGCAGCACAGAGCATGGCTTTGAAATAGTTCTGGGCTTCCTTCGACTGAGCCGGAGCACAGGCAAGCTGCTTGTCAGGGATCTCGATCCCGTATTTCTTTACAGCCTGAGAGAGCTCTTTCAGGTGGTCCGTACAGATCTGGTGCCCTGCTCCCCTTGACCCACAGTGGACCATTACCGTAACCTGGCCTTCTTCAAGCCCGAAGGCTGAAGCCACTTCCTGGTCATAAATCTTATCCACATATTGGACTTCAAGGAAGTGGTTTCCGCTCCCAAGAGTCCCCAACTGAGGCTTCCCACGGTTCCTTGCCTTTGTGCTTACATGAAAAGTATCTGCTCCTTCAAGGTAGCCGTTTCCCTCACAGTGTTCCACATCCGATTCCACCCCGTATCCGGCTTCCACCGCCCATTTTGCGCCCTCAAGAAATGCACTGTCCAGTTCTTTGTCAGAGGCTCTGAACCTGCTTTTTGCACCAACTCCTGCAGGCACATTGTTAAACAACTCGTCAGTCAGCCTCTTAATATAAGGGACTACTTCTTCTTTTTGAAGGTTTGTGCGGATAAGCCGCACCCCACAGTTGATATCAAAGCCCACTCCTCCGGGGCTGATAATTCCTTCTTCTGCATCAAAAGCTGCAACTCCCCCTATAGCAAATCCATACCCCAGGTGGGCATCAGGCATTGCCATGGAATATTTCTGAATGCCAGGAAGAGTTGCCACATTTGCGATCTGATCGATAGTCTCAGGTTCAATGCTTTCAAGCAGATTTTCCGATACAAACAGGCGTCCTGGAACCCTCATATTGGGGATGTGCCCTTTAGGGATTTCCCAATCATTATCGGAAAGCTTCCTGACCATGCTTTTTACGTCCCTATGCACACTTTCCGTACCCGATTCCTCAGTAAAGGTATCTTCACTCTCTACCATAATTGATGCTCCCTGATCCTTTTATAATGTGAATATAATTTTGAGATTATAATCCAGATATCAATATAATTCTGGGATTACTCATTTACCTTATGTTTCCTTGAGAATCTACAAATTACTGTGGGAACATAATAAAATGCTGTTTGAGACTGCATAAAAGACAACACACTACAGTCACATAACAGCTATACATAAAAGCGATGTATAGAATTCTCCAGAACCGAATTTTCCAGAACCCTCAAAAATCCTGATTCTTAAATATCAACAACAACCTGAGCTTTCCAGCCCCCGGTATTTTTTTCGAGTTCAAGCTGGTTATATGTAACAGCCTTAATTTCGGTTTCAAAGGGGTGGCTTTCGGGGTAGTAATTTTCACCTGATGCCAGAGCTTTTATCGAGTATTCCCCTTTTTCTTCCTTGATTTCTTTAACCCGGAACTTCCAGAAAACAATCTCATCCACCTCAAACAGATATAAAAGCTCAGAAAGCCAGTCTACAAGCAAAGATTCCAGATCAGGTGATGTAAGGATAACTTCTCTTTCCGTCTCCCCTGAGACTTTCTCCGTATCAATTATAACATTAAACATGGCAAGAGCTGCGTTTTCAAATACCTCTTCCAGGGTATCTCCATAAGCCTGGAACTTTATATCTGCTGTATGTTCCAGATACTCATACTTTTTTCTTTGAGACGGCATAGTTCAGGTATTGGGTTTTGTCTTACATTAACCTATCCGCTTCATAAAGCCTGTTTTATCATCAAAAAATCAAAAGGGATTTAGACGGCTGAACCCGGAGAACCGCTTGAATTCGAATCAAAAACACTAAAAGGAATCAGTCCAGCCTTTTCCAGATATAGAATATTCTCTGAATTGCCGTAATGTGGCTGGTTACAGCAATCAGGATAACAGCCCAACCCAGAATAGTAAAACCCATGATTGAAGCCGGGTGAATCGAGCCGGAGAAAGCGGCAATGATTATCACTACAAGACGGTCAGCCCTGCCCATGATCCCTCCGTAGTATCTTCCAAGGTTGAGTGCCTGAGCCTGAGTCCCAAGGTAACTGGTAAGTAGCACACCCACGATTGCCACAACTCCTATCTGCCAGGATACATAACCTGCAAAAAAGATGCTGCAGATGATAAAAATATCCGAATAGCGGTCAATTACGTGGTCGAGAAAATCACCTCTCGGTGTTGCTCTATTGGATTTACGTGCAATTACCCCATCAAGGGCATCGAAAAGAGAGTTAAAGACTACCAGGATGCCTGCAAGCAGGGTGAGGTCTTTATATTCAGGAGAAAGGTAAAAACTGAGCCCGGCAAAGAAGGCGCATATGAGGGAAACAATGGAAACCGTATCAGGTGAGACCTCATATTTTATGAAGAAGTCTGCTAGAGGGTCAATTACTCTCGTAGCAACAGGTCTCAGGGCATTAAATGTCATGGTAATAGGAATCTTCCTTTTATTTATATATTCGTTATATAAGACAGGTCTGAAAGAATGGCAGCTTATCCTGCTTCTTATACCGAATAGAATCTATTTATTTATATTATTTCTTTGATTACCTGTTTTTAATATTTATACTTAAGGCTGTATTGTTTGATATCCGCATACTCTATAGATAATACTTACTTTACTTACTTCTTTCATTTTTTAACGACAGTTTCACTTTTGCCCGGCTGCAAGTTCGTACAGGTATTTTACTCTGCAGGAGTGCTCAAGCTGTGTGGTCACAATATAAGCATCTCCAGGAGTTCTTCCGATGGCAAAAGTTCCATGGCTGAATACAATAGCTCCCCTGTGTCCTGAAAGCGAATCCGCAAGGTTTTCAGCAAGCTCTCTGCTTCCGATCCCGCCCCCGACAACCGGAATATTTCCAAGGAAATACTGCCCCTCGCTGTCCACAGGAACAATTACCTTACCAGCCCCGGTAAGCAGGGATTCCACAACCGCATAAGGGCAGTGAGCATGAATTATTGCAAGGGCAGAGGTCTTCCTGTAGATCTCCCTGTGTACCACGGTCTCGGAAGACGCAATTATATCCAGGGACGAAGTATCCCGAATATCTACCTCAACAACATTATCGCCGGTGATCTCGTCAAGGGCAGTCCCGCTCCGGGTGATAAGCATTCTATCCCCGGCTCTGACGCTGATATTCCCAAAATTTGATTCCACAAGCCCGTGTTCCACCAGCTTGCGCCCGTATTTTGCCATTTCCTGCCACATCTTAAGCGAGATATAGAGAAAGAGTGCCATAAGGTTTATGCATTGCCAGAACTATAATCAGGCGAAAAACAGGCTGGTTGCCATCATAACTAAGAAAATATAGGAGTTTTGGAAAAGGGTCCTGCCATAAAGTTTATCTGTGAGTATTGTATTTAGATAAGTCTGCAATCAGCTTCATTGCGCCTCGTTGGCTCAGCCCGGTAGAGCGAGTGACTTGTAATCACTAGGTCGCGTGTTCGAATCACGCACGGGGCTTTTTACTATTTTTGTTCGAAACCTATTTCCGAAGGAGTTTGTTTAATGGGAATAGGCATTTATGACAATTTGAGTGTTCAGAAGAGTCCGGATTCGTTAAGAAGCTCACCGATTTCTGACATACACAAGAAGTTAATTTTTGAATTTGTTGATTACTGTTTTTCCGAAGGATTGAGTAAGCATTGGGTTATAAAATATATTTCAATCCTGAAAAGTATTGCACTACAGATTCAGATTGATTTTGATCAAGTCGAGAAAAAAGATCTTTACAGGTTTATTTCTGATCTTGAAAAAACTGACAAAAGTGAATGGGTAAAGCACGACTATGAAATTTCTCTTAAGAAGTTCTACAAATGGCACTGCGAAGAGGAAAGACCTGAACTGACCAAATGGATAAAAACAACCATGAAAAAAAAGGATCAGAAATTGCCGGAAGAGATGCTTACTGAGTCAGATGTTTTGAATTTAATCGAGAATGCTGATAATTTACGGGATAAGGCCATTGTAGCCCTCTTGTGGGACATAGGAGCGAGAATTGGAGAATTGGAACCTTTAGCCTTAAACACATCAAATTTGACGAATATGGGGCAATTGTGAATGTCAACGGAAAGACAGGATATAGGCGAGTCAGGTCAGTATGGAGTGTAAAATACCTAAAAGCCTGGCTAGCAGTGCATCCTGAGAACTATAACTTGGAAGCACGCTTATGGGTAACCACAGATAGCAAAGAGGGTTCGTTGAAACCTTTGAAATACGATGCAATAAGAATGCAACTAAAGCGTTTAGCCAAAAAATCCAATATCAACAAAAGGATTCATCCGCATCTGTTTTGTCACTCCCGTTGCACTTACATGGCCAATTACTTGACAGAAGCTCAGATGAACGAGTATTTTGGATGGGTGCAAGGTTCAGGCAATTTTCAAACTGCATTTGAACCTGTAGCTGAAAGTATTGATTAAAACTGTATGATGGAATCAAAACATTTCCACATAATTTGAAAATTACGCTGAATAACCGATTTTAAAAAGTAGACAAGCATATAGTTTTGATTTCAAGCGTACTATAGTTTAGTAATAAACCATATAAATTTGTCACATCATATATATTTTTAAAAAAGTATGCATTGATATATATTGATATATATTAATATATATTTAATCTATTTAATCTGTTTTATCATATAGCTGCAGAACCTTTCCAAGATACAAGTTCGAAACATTAGAACAAAATGCAAATTTCTCTCTTATCCAAACATCGTAAGCAACACATTTTAAGGCTTAATCCTCATCTTCAAGCCCTTGATTAAAAATATATGCTCAATAATATAATAACAATTATTCGAAAATAATATATAATATTGCCCATTTTAATAACGCGTATTTATTTTTGATCGAGATTTTTAAAATTAATTCTTAATTCTTCCATTCATATCAATCTTAGATCAATGAATCATAATGAAACCTAAAGCTTCCTTCCTTTGATTATTATTTGAGATGAAATCATAAAAAATACTTACTATGGGTATTTCTTCGAGGTACTGAGATGAAAACTTTTCAATACTGCTTTTTTTTGCCTGAATTTACTTTATTAAAAGGGATGAAAAATTTTTCTCAGTATAACTCATGTTATTTTTTAGCTTCCGGCAAAACAAAAAACAATTGTACTTACTTCAATGGTTCTCAGATACTTTTAAAAAAACAAGTATATTTCGCATACTCTTTATAACACATAAAACATTTGAATTTATGTCAATATTTGTAAGAGTATATAAGTAAAAAGGTGATACTAGTGGATTTGTCATTAATATTTTTGTTACTATTGGGGATAATTGTATATTTTTACATGAGAAAAAAGTTAGAACACAATAAATTATGTGAGTTTTTTAAAAATACTATACACATTAATTTATTTATGGGTCGCTCTAAAAATGGATTAAAAGTTTCAATACATAAATTTTCAATTTTTGTTGTTGTGCTTTGTTTAACACTTACAACATTTTTTCCCGTATTATCTGTGAATTCTGCAGCAGCAGAAAATAATGTTTTGTCTGAGAATACGGCTGG
>ENA-UOOK01003215-UOOK01003215.1-fermentation-metagenome-genome-assembly--contig:-NODE-3215-length-18831-cov-6.710055_pt1 | contig 18831 bp, 12 predicted proteins | sample MGYA00245777_ERZ724023 | MGnify/ENA primary metagenome ERZ724023 (study PRJEB28704, sample SAMN03018312) | fermentation metagenome | biome: anthropogenic terrestrial biome; feature: soil; material...
AGCGCCACACTGGCAGTGTGGAGGTCAGCGGTTCGATCCCGCTATGCTCCACCAAAACAGGAAGCCACAAGGTTTCGACCTTGTGGCTCCTCTTATTATCTGAAGGTACCGGGCACTTGATAAAGAACGAGAAAAAACGCGTGGGTAAACCTGATATGGGATGACAGTCGTATCGTTCTCCGCCGCACCATTCGATCTGCGCAGGACGCGCTGGACCGCGCCCGCGTCTCAGGGGGAAACCTCTTTTTAAACTTGCCGGGGCTTCCTCTCTTGGAACGCTTACCCGGTCCGGTGGCTTCAACATCATTTGGCCGAAGCGTTCAAAGCGCGGACATTCCCGGTGGATAACCCCCTCGGAGGTCAGGATCATCCGCATCGATGTCAGTTTCAATCATTTTTCATCTTTCCGGGCGGAACACCGGTTTTTATGTCCCGATAGGAAACCACAGTGCAGTCTTTTTTCTCGACAAGCTCTTTCGTGCCCTGCGCGCTTTTCTGCGTGCCGCTGCCGCCAGAGCAGAAAAAGAGTTCCACTTCCTTGCCCCTCGGAAGCAGTTCCACAACGGCGTTAAAGGCGGGCGCAGGATAACCGGCCCACACCGGGCAGCCGATGATGATGCGGTCATAATCCTGTAGATGAATGTCCAGAGGACGGATGGTCACGGCTTTGCGGCGCATCGCCAAATAGGCGCCGGGAAAAAAGGACGCAAGAAAGCTGCGGTTGCGGGCTTCTCTCACCCGATACAGGGGAGCGCCGAGTTCCGCAGCCAAACGCTCCGCTTCTTTCTTTGTGGAACCGCCAAAGGTATAATAAAGGATTAACGTTTTCATCTGCTCATCTCCTATAACGGACGGGTCGACTCCGGCTGGAATCGGCACATCGTAATTCAGAATGGAGTTTCTGCCCCGGCGGGCTGTGCAAACCCATTTGTCCGCTGGATCCTGTGCAGCGCATACTCTTTTGAGACGCCGGTTTTCGTATCTACTGCTTGACCTGTTTTATTGAAAGGGATATTCTCTTTTTTTGCGTATCAACGGCCAGAACGACAACTTTTACCACATCGCCGACAGACAGCATTTCGGAGGGATGGCGAATGAATCGATCCGCAATCTCCGAGATGTGAACAAGCCCGTCCTGATGCACGCCGATATCGACGAAAGCGCCGAAATCAACGACATTGCGCACCGTTCCGGTGAGGACCATGCCCGGCGACAGATCCTTGAAATCCATAACATCCGTCCGCAGCACAGGCGCCGGAAGTTCATCGCGCGGGTCCCGTCCGGGCTTCGCCAGCTCTTTCACAATATCCCGAAGCGTCGGGAGGCCGACGCCGCATTGCTCGGCCAACCCGGCTTCGCCAGATTTCTTCACGCGCTCCGAAAGTTCTGCAATCTTACCGCCGTTCACGTCATCAAGCCGATAGCCGCACAATGCAAGAAGTTTTTCCGCAGCGGCGTAGCTCTCCGGATGGACTCCCGTATGATCCAGCACGGATTTGCTCTCGGGGACACGCAAAAAGCCCGCGCATTGCTCATACGTCTTCGGGCCGAGTTTTGGCACCTTCAGAAGCTGCCTCCGTGAAGTGAAAGCGCCGTTTTCTTCGCGGTAAGCAACAATGTTTTTGGCAATCGTATTATTCAGCCCCGAAACCCGCCGGAGAAGCGACGGCGACGCGGTGTTCAGATCAACGCCCACGGCGTTGACGCAGTCCTCCACGACGCCGGTAAGCGCATCGTCGAGCCTTTTTTGCGGCATGTCGTGCTGGTACTGCCCTACGCCGATTGCTTTGGGATCGATCTTTACCAACTCCGCCAGCGGATCCTGCAGCCTGCGCGCGATCGACGCGGCGGACCGCAAATTCACATCATACTGCGGAAACTCCTCGGCCGCAAGCTTTGATGCGGAATACACGGACGCGCCCGCCTCATTGACGATCATGTAGCTCACGCCCGGCGTGCGCGCGATCAGCTCGCAGGCCATCTGCTCCGTCTCGCGTGAGGCGGTGCCGTTCCCGATGGAAATGTGCTCAACCTTGTACGTTTTGATCAGCTTTTCCAGGGCCGCAATCGCCTCGTTCTTCCGGCGCTCGCCAAAGGTCGGATACACCACGGCGGTGTCTAAAACCTTGCCTGTTCCGTCCACGACGGCGACTTTGCATCCGTTGCGGTAGCCGGGGTCCAGTCCCATGGTGACGTGGCCTTTGACCGGGGGCTGCAAAAGGAGCGGCTTTAAGTTGAGCGCAAAGTTGCGTATCGCGCCTTCCGACGCGGTGTCTGTCAGCGCGTTCCGCACCTCTCGTTCCATAGACGGGAAAAGCAGGCGGTCATAACCGTCCTCCGCTGCGCGGCGGACGAAATCGGAAGCGTTGGAGCGGGGCTTTACGGCTTCGTTCCAGACAAGTTTCAGCGCCTGTTCCCTGTCCAGCTCCACCGAAACCTTCAGATACCCCTCTTTTTCTCCGCGGTTGATCGCCAAGATCTGATACCCTTGCAGCCGTGAAAGCGGCTGCTCAAATTTATAATAAATGCCGTATACCGAATCCCCGTCTTTCTGCGCAACGGATCGCAACCGTCCTTTGTTCATGATCAGTTTCCGCAGGCGCCGCCTGATGTCCGCATCGTCCGCCACGATCTCCGCTATAATATCCGATGCGCCCGCGAGCGCATCCCGCACATTCTCGACGCCTTTTCCCGCATTGACGTACTCCGCGGCAAGATCGTTTTGATCGGGCAGAACGCCGTTTTGCTCCAACAGCTTCATCGCAAGCGGCAAAAGTCCCTTTTCTTTTGCGACAGTCGCGCGCGTACGGCGCTTCTGCTTATACGGCCGGTAGAGATCCTCCACCTCCGCGAGCGTCTGCGCGGCGTCTATCTCAGCCGAAAACTTTTCCGTCAGCTTATCCTGTGCGGCCAACGCCTTTTTGACCTCTTCGCGGCGCGCCTCAAGGTTTCGCAGATAGGCAAGTTTGTCCGCCAGGGCGCGAAGCGTCGTATCGTCCATCGCGCCGTGCATTTCTTTGCGGTAACGCGCGATAAACGGTATGGTATTTCCCTCGTCGATCAGGCGGACCACGTTTTTGACGTGTTCTTCACTTTTGTCCAGTTCTCTGGCAAGTATCCTGACAACGCTCTCCATGTGTACCCCTTGCAGGATGAACATCCCGCTGTTTCCGAAGGCCGGGAGAAAAGCGCCCATCGCATCCCGCCCGGCCTGATTTCAGGATCTTGACGCGGTCACAGTTTCATGCAGACATCCCACGCGCGCCAAATGACGGTGCGGAGATTGCCTACGCCGTTTGCATCCCCGACAAGGTGGACATGCCTGGAAGCTTCGGCGAGAGGCGTCGGTTTGTATCCGACCGAGACGATGACCGAATCGCCCTTCAGGTCGAAAACTTTCCCTTCTTTGTCCTTCACCGTCACGCCGTCTTTTTTGATTTCAAGGAGCGTCGTTTCAAGAAAAACCGGCGTCTTTTTGTAAGCGAGCATTTCCCGCAGGAAAGAAGAGTTGGCAAGGCAGACGCCTTTCACGGCGATGAGATCCTTCTTCATTTCGACGATCTGAGGCTTTTTGCCCTTGAGGATCAGGTCGTAGGCGATCTCGCACCCCGTCAGCCCGCCGCCGACAATGATGACGTTCTCGCCGACTTCCCTGCCGGAAAGATACTCCGTCGCCTCGATCGAGTGTTCGATGCCCCTGATCGGCGGGTGTTTTGCCTCGGAGCCGGTGGCAATGATGATCTCATCGGCCCGTATCGTATGGATATCCTTGATTTCGGTCCCCAGCCTGACCGTGATCGGATGCTTCGCAATCTCTCTTCTGTACCATTCGACGAGCTCCCTGTCTTTCTTCTTATAGACGGGAGTGGCCGCCCAGACGAAAACCCCGCCGAGGCGATCCGATTTCTCGTAAAGGGTGACACGGTGCCCTCTCTCGGAAAGAACGAGCGCGGATTCCATGCCGCCGATCCCGCCGCCGACGACCGCGATATCCTTCACCCTGGCCGCCTTTTGAATCTTGTATTTCTTCGACTGCATCGTGCGCGGATTGAGCGCGCAGCGCGCCATATGGATCGCGTCGGAAAGATCCTGGATATTCGCCGTGCCCTCGTACCTCGCCATCGTGAAGCAGGCGTTATGGCAATGGATGCACGGTTTGATATCGGCCTCGCGGCCCTCCATCAGTTTCGTCACCCAGGCCGGATCCGTCAGGAACTGCCTTGCGACCCCCATCGCGTCGAGCTTGCCCTCGCGGATCGCCTCGGCGCCTGCGGAAGGCGTCATCTTGCCGGCGCACACCACCGGGATGGTGACAAAGCCTTTGATATGGCTGACGTCGGCAAGGTTGCAGTTTTCGGGCATATAAGCCGGCGGATGCGGCCAATACCAGGCGTCGTAGGTGCCGTTGTCGCAGTTGAGCATATCGTATCCGGCGTCCTGAAGGAACCTTGCCGCTCTTTCGGATTCCTTCCTATCGCGCCCGACCTCGGTGAAGTCGTCTTCGCCGGGCAGCGCCCCCTGCCGGAAGCCTTTCGTCTTCGAGACGACGGAATAGCGGAGCGAAACGGGGAAATCGCCGCCGCACGTTTTCTTGATCGCCCGCACGATCTCCGCCGGGAAACGGTAGCGGTTTTCAAAGGACCCGCCGTATTCGTCCGTCCGTTGATTGGTATACTTCATCGTGAACTGGTCGAGCGTATAGCCCTCGTGCACGGCGTGGACTTCGACTCCGTCGACGCCGGCGTCCATGCAGAGCTTTGCCGTCTTTGCGAAAGCTTCGACGATCTGGTGGATCTCCTCCACGGTAAACGGCCGGGAATAAATGCCGTCCGCCCAGCGGTTCGGGGTTGCGGAGGCGCTGGCGCAGATATAATCCATATCGAAAATCGGCTTTGCGATCGCGCCGAGCGCCTTATTCCGGATCATCTTGACCATAAGGTCGTTGACCGCCATGGCCCGCCCCATGCCGGCCGTCAGCTGGATGAACATCTTGGCGCCGGTCCTATGAAACTCATCCATAAATTCCTTCAGCCGCTGAAACTTGCCTTTATTCTGGTAGAGCCATCTGCCGCCCACCGTGTCGCGGATCGGGGCGATGCCGGGCAGGATCAGGCCGACGTTGTTCCTTGCGCGCTCCAGGAGGAAGTTTGCCGCCTCCTTGTCGAAATGGCTCGGCTCCATCCACCCGAAAATGGAGGTTCCGCCCATGGAACACATGACGATCCGATTCTTGATTTCGACCTTGCCGATCTTCCACGGCGTAAACAATACCTCGTATTCCTGTTTCATTCCCGCACCCCTTTTTTCTCCCCGATCGTCACGGTGCCGTCGGAAGCGACGGTAACGGTCATCCCGTCCTCGACGCTGCCGAGGAATTCCTCGCCCAGGCTGTCGACGACGGGCATTTCGGCCTCCGTCCAGTTGGCGGCAAGGATCGCGCCGGACGCCGCAAGCGAATCGATCGGTTTTGAAAAGAGCATGCAGGCCGGCTGCCTGCCGAGGGCGCAGGCCGTGTAAAGCACCATGCCGCCGGTCGTGGAGCCGATCGTCTCGGGAAGGCAGAGCGCTTTGCCGATCATCGGCTTTTTGTAGAGATCGCGGTTATTCTGGTCGCCGCATTTGACCTGTTTGTCGCCGAACATCAGCGCCATCTGATAGCTTGCAAGCGTATTGAACCCGCCGCGGGAAACAAGCGCTTCCGCTTTTGCCGTGCCGGGAGCGACAACACGCCCTTTGAATGTCTTTGTCATGTCACTTCACTCCTCCCGTGATCATCTTCAAAATCTCATCGTCCAGATAAAATCTTGCGCTCGTGTAGGTGCGCAGCTTGTTCGACGAGGTTATGACGGGCATTTTCTTCGAGAGGGGATTATTCATATACATCAGCGGGCAGATGTAGCTGAGAACGATCCCCGTCGCTTTCAGCCTTGCGGCATATTCGGTCTTCTCGAATTCGCGGATCACGGCGGGGGCGGAGGTGAACACGGTCGGGATCGTCACCCGGCTGTTTCCCGCCGCTTTCAGGCCTTCCTCCACACGCACCGTCCAGTCTTCGAGCTGCTGCAGCGTCATATGCGGGCAGCCCATAAAGCAGAGTTTCGGCCTGGCGTCAAGGTCCTTCCAGATACAGGGGTAACTCTTTTTCACCCTTTCAAGCTCCGCGTCGTCGATCACATAGACGGGCGCGCCCTCGCGGATCAGCTTTTCGCCGTAATCGACGGCTTCCGGCGTCAGATGCTCGATATGATAGAGGCCGACGGAGCCGTTCGACGCGGTCGCGGCGCCGAAATCCTTGAGATAAGCGCAGGCTTCGCCGTTCAGCTCCGTGCCGATCCATCGGTCCAGCCCCTTGATATAAGGCACTTTCTCAAGCACCTTCATGCCGACGGCCGAGCCGAGAAGCTGCGCTTCCGGCTTCTTTTTCGTACGGATCTCCACAACCCAATCCGCTTTGCGCCCCTCGTCGGTCAGGAGCCCGAATTCCGGGACGAATCCGGCAAGGGAGCCCATCAGCTCGATGATGCCGGAATTGCGGTTGCATCTTGCGCCGAGCACGCTGTTTGCGTAAACGACGGCGGAAGACTCCGCCCAGGAGAGGATATCCCCGCGTTTCGGGATATTGCCGACTTCCGGCAGATAGCAGGCGCATGTGTACGCGTCGTCGTTCATGATCCCGAGCCTGCGCAGCTGTTCCTCGTAGGGCTTCTGCCGGCTGTACATAAACCGGAACACAAGGTCCTGCAGGAAGGAAGACGGCACGTTTTTATCAAGAGGTCTCGGGTCCGCGGAGAATTTCTGCCTGCTGACCGCGCGGTCCGAAAGAAGTTTGTCGTACAGCTGATAAACCGGCTCGAGGACGCCTATGCCGAAGCTGATGACCGTGTGCCCATACTCGCCTGTGATCGGAACCATTTTCTCGGCGTGAAAAGTTTCGCCGTACATGATGAGCGTCCTCATGACCTTCGCCATGGTTTCGCCTTTTTCGCCGTCTAGCAGGTCCTGCTGTTCTTTCGTGAGGATCATGTTTTTATCTCCTTTTCCATCGGATCTACGGCCGCTTCCAAGGAAAGATGATGAGGGGATGGGGCTGTTTCGTTCAGTTTACCTCCATGCAGTATAAACATAATGGGAAAAGATGTAACGACGTCAATTTTTTATCCGGATATTTTTTTAAAGGTCTTTTTTGCTTTTTCATATAGCTTCATACAGCTTATGTAAATAGCAAAGAAGGCATTCGGATTTTTGCTTTTCATCGCCGTATCAGTGAAAAAATGGGAAACAAGGCTGGGCGCCGTGTTCCAATCAAGCGTCCGATCTGGAATAGGAGTTCTTCATCTGGCTGCTCAGCTCGAAGAGGACCTTACCCAGTGTGTCGGCGGTTTCCTGTTTCAACATGTCCGCGATCTCCCGGTTGGCCTGTTCCCGAAGGGCGGCCCGTTTTGCAAAATCCGCTTCCCGCCGGAGCTTCTTATCATATTGGCCGATCAGCGCATGTCCTTTGGACTGTACGGCGAGCTGATACCGCTCGATATGGAACACGGATTTACCGTAAGATGCGTCCGCCATAGCGGCGATCATGCGGCTGGACCAGTAGAAATTATCGGTTGAAATTTCCTTTGTCGTGTTGGCGAGATAGTCCGGCGTCTCGGACACATTGGCATAAAAAGGCGCCATCGCATTGAAGGCGTTGGATGCGAAAGCGATCCACTCCACGGCACGGAATTCCTCCGGGACGTCCGGGCGCATCTGGATCAAAGCCATAAAGTCGTTCCGGTTGATGCCGATCGAGCGGAAGATGCCTTGCATGGCCGGATCGCCATGGCCTTCGTAGGGATCGTACGGCGTTCCCTGATAATGAGAGGACAGCGCGTATTTCACATCCTCCGGCGTGATCTTCTTCTCCGGCACCATGCACCAGGGCAAATCGTCGGAACGCGGCGTGAAATCCGCATCCGGGCCGTCCCATACTTTGGTGCGGGGGTTAAAATACCGCAGCATGAACCAGGCGCGCGGCGTGTTGTAAACATGATCCGCATCATCGTGACTTCCGAAAGCGTCCCTCGGATTCAGGTTCCCGTTCAGCGACAGATCCAGATGGTTCTCCGCAATGAACTCCCGCATATCCGCCGAGCACATATAGCTTTCCTTTTCGGCAAGCGCGTCCTCCAGATCAAACCGGTCAAGTCCCAGCTGATTCGGCATCACGACATAAACGTCATCCGGCACCTTTCTGGCGATCCAGTGATGGCCGCCGACGGTCTCAAGCCACCAGATTTCATCGACATCCTGAAAGGCAATGCCGTTCGTCTCATAGGTTCCGTACTTTCCCAGCAGGCCGCCCAGCCTCTCAACACCTTCACGGGCACTGTGGATATAAGGAAGTACAAGGTAAACGAGATCCTCCTCGCCGATGCCGCCGGCAGCTTCAGGCTGCCCGTCCCGCGCCGGATGATACTCGACCAGCGGGTCCGCCCCCAGCACCCTCGGATTGGAAGTGATGGTTTCCGTCGCCGTCATGCCGACATTCGCCTCATTCACGCCGCTGGCTGCCCAAATGCCCTTGCCTTCCACGGCATTCGGCACCGCCGTAAACCGCATGGGATTTTGGGGCAGTTCGATCTCCACATGGGAAAGCACGGATTTGTAAACTGCGGGCTGCTCGCCGGGATGGATCGTTACAAATTTTTTAGCGGTAAAATGACCGGAACCGGAATCATCGTTTCGCGCGATCATGGTAGAACCGTCATAGGATGCTTTTTTTCCGACCAGAATTGTTGTGCAAGCCATAAGTATATCCCCGCCATTATCATGATGAAGTAGTAGTGTTTAGAGCCCCTCTCCAAGGGCTATATGTTTCACGCTCTTTTAGAATCCTGATGCTCTGTTCTTCGCTGGACCGGCTTTTCATGTTCATCGGCCCATCTGCATTTTATCATATTGTGACGAACTTTTCTACTGGTTCGGTTTTCGGGACTCAGGTCACCGACATCGCATCGTAATCCGTCAGGCGGCCTTTTTTGGGTCGTTCCGAAGTTATGTCGGGAAAGCGCCGCCGCCCTATCTTCATCGACGTCGGTATTTTCACCGCCATCTACTTGAATGGATTGTTTTTTTCGCCGGCACGATGCGCAAAATTTTTATGCGCTCAAGGGCACGCCATGGGGTGACTTCCCTGTCCACAATAAAACGCCTCCCGCGATATTTTCATATGGAAAATAACCGGCGGAAGGCGTTTTGCAATCATTTTAATAAAGAAATAACGCCGCAGGCATCCCCTCCGATGGGCCCCGCGAAAGTGGCCCGAGCCTCAATCTTGTTCAAGCGGGTCCTTTTTGACTCTTTTCCTGCGGACGAGAAACAAATGGAGCAAAGAGAAAAGCGCCCACCCATGAAAAGCGATGTCGATGATGTAAGAAGCCATATCGTCAAGCGAGACGTACATCAAAATCAGGAAATCGATCGCGGCGAAAACCAAAGCCACGGCGACAGGCCAAAGCCTGTCCTTCTTGGAGAGCAAATAAAGGACCAGATACACCGAGGTAAGCGCCACAGAGATCAAAGCGCCGACGGCGATCCGGGCCGTGGAAGGCGCTTCGGAATATAAAAATAATCCAAGAACGAGCTGCGGCGCAACGGCGCTGAACGGAAACGACACGGATGTGTTTACCAAAAGGAGAAAAAGGTTCAGATATGTCAGTACGGTAAAGGTCAGAAGGGAACTCATTCCCGACCGATCCTGCAGCACGAGCGGATTCTGCGCCTCTTTGGACGAACGCAGCGCAGACTGCACGGATTCCTCCAATGGAGCGCCCGTTTGCAGATAGAAACCGTCTTGAATGACATCGACAGGATGATTCTTCAAATCCAGCTTTACGATCAGCTCGCTTTCGTCCATCGGAATCGGATAGAACAAGCCGATTTTCTTCACCAAAACGGCGGGAACGAGCGTCCGCTTTCCGTCAATGCGGAATTTTCCCTTTCCGGAGATTTTACAGCCCTCAAAAATGACCTCATGCGCCCTTCCGTTTTCAAAGACATTCCATTGTTCCATTGCTATCCCTCCACCCTCTCAGCAAATTATACCGGAGCCCAAGATGGGAGGCAAAGGAAATTTATGGAATACGATCGGCTCTCGGAAAGCGTGTGAAAAAAGGTTCAAACCAACCGGGATCAGCAAAAGGAAAGCGTCGGCGCGCGCCGACGCTTTCCTCGTTAGCCGGGATGCAAAAACAGGGTTTGCCTTCTTGTATGCTGCGCGAACTCTTTCCCTTCGAAAGCCGCCCTATTCGGCTCCGGATGCCAGCATATCGTCCAACTGCTGAAGTCGCTCCACGCTCGTGATCGCGATCAGCTTGTCGTCAGCCTCGATCACCGTGTCGCCCCGCGGGATCAGCAGATCGGAATCGCGGATGACGGCGACCAGCACGCAGTCCCGGGGAAGCTCGATCTCCCGCAGCGCCCTTCCGGCAACCGGCGAAGCGGGGCCGACCATGCGCTCGATCAGGGAATACTTGCCCCCGTGCAGCTTGAGCAGCGTCATCATGTCGCCCATCGACATCTCCTCTGCAACGAGGTGCGCCATGACGTCCGCCTGATTGAGCGCGGCGTCCACCCCCATCACGGGAGTGAAAAGCCACGTGTTTTTCGGGTTGTTCACACGCGCCACCACGCGCCGGACACCGTATTCCATCTTGGCCAGCGTCGCGATCACAAGGTTCGTCTCATCCAGCCCTGTCACGGCAGCCACCACATCGGTGTGGCGGATGTCCGCGGACTCCAGCGTTTTGGGGTCGGTTCCGCTTCCGAGCAGGACGGTGCCCTCGGGAAATCTCTCCTTCAGGGCCTCGGCCCGCTGCCGCCTCTCCTCCACCACTTTCACTTCATGGCCGCGGTCCGCAAGCAGCGACGCAAGATAGGAGCCGACCTGCCCGCCGCCGACAACAATGATCTTCATCTTCCCGCCTCCCCCTCGACGTTCAGGCCCAGCAGCCTTTTCAACTGGCCGCCGGCCGTAACCGCCACGGAGATATACAGCAGGTCCCCGCGCTGGAACGCCGTGCCCGCCGCGGGAAGGACCGTCCTGTTGCCGCGCTCGATGGCCACCACATGGATGTCGCCCGGGACCGTCAGGTCTCCGACGCGGCGCCCCGCGATCATGGGAGGAACTTCGACTTTGACCATCTCCACGTCGCCGTTCCCGAAGCTGAAAACGGAGTCCAGGGACGAGTACGTCAGAAGATCGACCGCGCGCTTGATCCCCCATGTTGTGGAGGACAGAGTCTGAATTCCGAGCCGCTTATATATCTCGGCTTTCCTGCGGTCGTAAAGACGTGCCACGACCTTCGGCACACGGTAGATCTCCCGCGCCATGCGGGCGATGACCGCGTTGGCTTCGTCGCTGGTGGTGAAAGCGGCAAGCGCGTCGGTCCGGTCTATGCCCGCGCGCTGCAGGACGCTCCGGTCGAAACCGACGCCCTGGATCTTTTCCCCCCGAAAGTCCTTTCCGAGCTGCCCGAACGCCTCCGCGTCCGAATCGATCACGGTGACGGAATGGCCCTTTTTACTGAGAACCCGCGCCACACCGGAACCGTTGCGCCCGCAGCCTACGACGATGATCTTCATTCTCAAACACCCCTCTGTATTGCGCCGCCGCTCTTTTTCCTCCGGTCACGCCGGCGGAAAAACGCTTTGCGCAGTTCATCCAGAGACAGAAGGACCGGCGGTACGGCAATCAGGAACAGCCATTCCCTCCACCCCAAAGGCGCCGTGTTGAACAGGGAATGGACGCCCGGAAACGGCAGGTAGACCAGCATGGACACGATGACGAGCTCCACCGCAACGCCTGCCAGGATCATGCGGTTGCCGAACAACCCTTTTTTGAAGACGGAAATCCGTTCGGTGCGGCAGCCGAACACGGCGCCGACCTGCGAGAAGACGATGGAAGCGAACGTCATGGCCGTCGCCACGCGGTACGCCGTACCGGACGAAGCAAGCGGCACGCCGGGCCAGCCGTGCATCCAGTTGAGGAAGAAATACCCCGCCGTGCTGAAGACGGCTTCGAGAAGCCCGTACCAGAAAAAGGCACGCGCGATCAGGGGCCCGTTCATAAGGGATTCCTTCCGGGAGCGCGGCGGCACATCCATCACGCCGGCTTCGGGCGCTTCCACGCCGAGGCCCATTGCCGGCACCATGTCCGTGCCCAGATCGATGGCGAGCACCTGCATGACCGTCAGCGGCAGGGGAATCGCTCCGCGCGAAAACACATAGAGCACCATCGGCACCGCTTCCGGCACATTGCTCGTCAGGATATACTGTACGAATCTGCGGATGTTATTATAAACGGTTCTTCCTTCCTCGATCGCATGGACAATGGAGGCGAAGTTGTCGTCCGTCAGGATCATGTCGGCGGCTTCCTTTGCCACATCCGTGCCGGAAAGCCCCATTGCAACGCCGATATCCGCCTTTTTAAGCGCCGGCGAGTCGTTGACGCCGTCGCCCGTGACGGCCACGATCTCCCCCGTTTCCTGCAGGGCGCTGACGACCTGCAGCTTCTGCTCGGGAGCGACCCGCGCGAAGATCACTTCGCCCGCCAACGCTTCCTTGAGCTCTTCGGGGCTCATTTTCTGAAGCTCGATGCCGGTGACGATCCGGGGACGGTCGCCCTGGATGATGCCGATCCTACGCGCGATGCTCTCGGCCGTCAGGCCGTAATCTCCGGTCACCATGATGATGCGGATGCCGGCATCGCGGCACTCCTTCACGGCCCTCGCCACATCGGGGCGCGGCGGATCGACCATGGCGGTCAGCCCGAGGAAAGTGAGGTCCTTCTCCACCAGTTCCGGCGTATACGCGCTCAGGCCGGCGGGCAGCGACTTGTCCCCGGCCAGGCTGCGGGCAGCCACAGCCAGAACGCGAAGGCCGTTGCGCGCGTACTCGTCGTTCACCGCCATAATCTTCCGGAAGTCGTCTTCCGTCATGGGGACAGCCGCGCCGTTGTGCTTCCTGCGCGTGCAGAGCTCCAGCACCTCTTTCGGGGCGCCCTTGACAAACGCAACCCTTTCCCCGCCGGAAGTCTGATGGATGGTGGTCATCCGCTTGCGCCCGGAATCGAAGGGCAGTTCGCGCAGCCGCGGAAGATCGGTGTTCAACCGTTTCAGGTCGAGCCCGTCCTTCTGCGCGGCGACGAGAAGCGCGGCTTCGGTCGGGTCGCCGAGCACGGTGAAACGGGAAGAACCCTGCTCGGGGGGAAGCAGCCTGGCATTGCAGCACAGCGCCGCCGCCGTCAGGAATTCCGAAAGGTCCTTGTCGTCGCGGGAAGCCTGGCGGCCGTCCCTCCGGATCTTCCCGTTCGACGCGTCGTAGCCGACGCCGGTGACCTCCAGCTGGTTTCCGTCCATCCACAGATTGCTGACGGTCATCTCATTCTGCGTCAGCGTTCCGGTTTTATCGGTGCAGATGGCCGTCGTGCACCCCAGCGTCTCCACGGCGGAAAGCCGCTTGACCAGCGCGTTCCTCTTTGCCATGCGCTGCACGGCCATCGCCAGCGAGAGCGTCACGGTCGGCAGCAGCCCTTCCGGGATGAACGCGACGATCATTCCCAGCGCGGTGATAAAGGCCGCCGCCGGGTTGCTCCTCGCCAGCAGGATCGAAAGCACAAAGAAAGCCACTCCTATGCTTACCGCGAGAACCGAAATCTTTTTCGTCAGGGTTCCGATTTCCTTTTGAAGGGGGCTCGGCTCCTCCTTCAGATTCTGGGTGAGGTTGGCGATCTTGCCGAATTCCGTATGCGCCCCGGTGCCGCAGACCACGGCGCGCCCGGTCCCGGAAGAGACGGTCGTCCCGGCGAACACCATATTCGGCATCTCCACCTGGGAAAGGTCGGCCCGAAGGACCACGTCGCTGCTCTTGCGCACGGGGTTCGATTCGCCGGTCAGGGTAGACTGGTTCACCCGCAGGTCGTTGTCCTCCACAAGGCGGGCGTCCGCCGAAATGCGGTCGCCCTCTTCCAGCAGGATCACATCGCCCGGGACCAGGTCCTCCGCCGGCAGCTTCTGTTCCCGGCCGTCCCGCAGCGCCCGGACATAGGCGGGCAGCAGCTTTTTCAGGGCCTCGATCGCCTTTCCGGCGCGGAATTCCTGCCAGAAGCTGAAAACGCCGTTGATGACGTTGACCAGCCAGACCGCGATGCCGAGCTGCGGCATCTGCGCGATGAAGGCGATAAAACCCGCCGCCCAAAGCAGGAGCGCCATCAGATGTGTAAAGTTGGAAAGGAATTCCAACAGCATGGAACGGCTCTTCTGAGTGGGAAGCACGTTTTTCCCCGCCTTGCGCACGCGGTTCTGCGCCTCGGAGGCATTCAGGCCGCCCTTCCCCGTCTTCAGAGCGTCGTAAACCTCCGCGGGGCTGAGTTTCTGTATGTTTTTCGTTTCATTCTCGATTGTATTCATTGCCGATATCCATTCTCTCCTTCAGCGTGATTGCCAGCCGTTTGGCACGCAGTTTCCCCCTGCGCCACGCGGGAGGGGATATCCTCCCCGCGCCGGCTCAGGTCATGAAAACAAGTATATGCTTTTCTCCATTAAGACGGTATTCGGATTCAAGCCGCCGCATTAAGATTCCATTAAGGCCAAAGGGTATCGTTCTTTTCTTACCGGATCGTGCACGGTATAGTTTGTCTCGTTTTCCAAAAGAAAAACATGGAGCCCTTCGATTTCAAGACACGGCCATATTCTTACATAGATAAAGAGAAAAGTAAGGATGACAGCCGTCCGAAAACCTCGGAATTGCCTGCCGGGCCCACTTATGCTATACTGAGAAAAGCGGAAAGGGAAGAGGATATCTATGGCGATTCATCAAACGGACCCCGACGCCCTGCTGCGGCAGCTCTCCCGGCTGCCCGCGGAACAGCCGCGCGGCAAGCTGCGCATTTATTTCGGCTACGCGGCGGGCGTCGGCAAAACCTTCGCCATGCTGAGCAGCGCCCGGGAAGCGCAGAAGAACGGCATGGACGTCGTCGTCGGCTACGTCGAGCCGCACGGCCGTCCCGAAACGGCGGCCCTGCTGGAAGGGCTGGAGGTTCTGTCGCCGCTGAAAACGTCCTCCAGGGGCGCGCAGCGGAAGGAATTCGATCTGGACCGGGCGCTTCGGCTCAGCCCCGACATCCTGTTGGTGGACGAGCTGGCCCACGCCAACGCGGAAGGCTGCCGGCACAAAAAGAGATACCAGGACGTGGAGGAGCTCTTACAGGCGGGCATCGACGTATACACGACCGTTGACGTCCAGCAGCTCGAGAGCCTGAACGACATCGTCGCTTCGATCACGGGCGTCCCCGTGGCGGAGCGCGTTCCCGACAGCGTGTTCGACCAGGCGGATCAGGTGGAGCTGGTCGACATCGAGCCGGACCATCTTCTAAAGCGGTTCCATACGGGAAAAATATACAGGGAAGGCCGGGAAAAGCAGGCGCTTCTTCCTTTTTTTACACGGGAGAAGCTCACCGCGCTGCGGGAAATCGCGCTGCGCTGCACCGCGGACCAGATCGGCCGGGCCGCCTCGCGGCAGGCCGCGAAGGACGCCGGGGCGGACCGCCTGAGCCCGCCGACCTACGGGAACGAACATATCCTTGTCTGCCTGTCCCCGGCGCCTTCCAACGCATGCGTCATCCGCGCGGCCGCGAGGATGGCGGACGCGTTCCACGGCGCGTTTACGGCGCTGTTCGTGGATACGGCCGGGACGCGGCGGCTGAAGGAGAAAAGCCGGCTGGACCTGCGGAAAAATCTGAGACTGGCCGAACAGCTCGGCGCGCAGATTGCGACGGTGTACGGCGAGGACATCCCGGGGCAGATCGCGGAATACGCCAGGGCGAGCCGTGTGTCCAAAATCGTCATGGGGCGCTCCGACCGGGGGAAACGGTGGTTCAGCCGGTCCAATTATGTCGACAGGCTGATCTCGCTGGCGCCGAATCTGGACATTTACATCATTCCGGATACGGAGCCGACCGCTTCCGGCCGCGCCCCGAGGTTCTCCAGGCCGCCGCGGCCGTCTCCGGCGGACGTTGCGAAATCCGCCGGGATCCTGGCGGCGTGCACCGCGATTGCGCTCTGGTTCTCGTCCCTGGGCTACAACGAGGCGAACATCATCACGGTATATATCCTGGGCGTGCTGCTGATCGCCATCGTCACGCCCAGTTGGATATACAGCACGGCCTCGTCGGTTTTGAGCGTCGTCGTGTTCGACCTTGTTTTCACCGCCCCCCGCCTGTCCCTCAGGACTTACACCTCGGGCCACCCGATCACCTTCCTGGTGATGCTGTCCGCCGCCCTGATCACAAGCACGCTGATGGAGCGCGTCAAGAAGCAGGCGCACCAGTCGGCGCAAAAAGCCTACCGCACGGAAGTGCTGCTGGAAACGAGCCAGAAGCTGCAGCAGGCGAAGGACGAAGAGAGCATTCTGAGCGAAACGGCCCGGCAGATGGTCAAGCTGCTGGACAGGACCGTCGTCTTTTACCCCGCGCGGCACAACACGCTGTCCGGCCCGCTGGCCTTCCCGAAGGACGGGACGGCCGACGCAAAGGCGTTTCTCGGAACACAGGAACGCGCGGTGGCCGAATGGGTCTACAAAAACAACAGGCGGGCGGGCGCCACGACGAACACGCTTTCCGCCGCCGGATGCCTGTATTTTGCGGTGCGCGGAGGTCACGGCGTCCTCGCCGTGGCGGCGATCGCGATGGACCGGAAAGTCCCTCTGGAGGCGTTTGAAAAGAACCTGACGATCGCCATGCTGGAGGAATGCGCGCTGGCGCTCGAAAAAGAGCGGCTGAACGAATCGCAGAAACAGATTTCGATCCGGATCCGGCAGGAACAGCTCCGCGCCAACCTGCTCCGGACGATTTCGCACGACCTGCGCACGCCGCTGACGAGCATTTCCGGCAACGCTGGCATCCTGATGAAAAACTCCGGCGCGCTGAGCGAGGAGCGGAAAAAAAGCCTTTTCACCGATATTTACGACGACTCCATGTGGCTGATCAGCATGGTGGAAAACCTGCTCGCCATCACGCGGTTCGACAACGGCACGCTGAACCTGAACCTGCAACCCGAGCTTCTGGAAGAGGTCATTGCCGAGGCGCTGCGCCATGTCAGCCGGAACGCCGCGGAGCACGAGATAAAAACCGCGGTGGACGGCGAGTTCCTGATGGCGAAAATGGATTCCCATCTGATCGTCCAGGTGCTGATCAACCTTGTGAACAATGCGATCCAGCATACCCCGGCCGGCTCCCATATCGCCGTCTCGGCAAGGCGGGAAGGGAGGGAGGTGCTCGTGGAGGTTTCCGACGACGGCCCCGGCATTCCCGGGGAGGCGAAATCCAAACTGTTCGACATGTTCTACACGGCGGGCAACGCCCGCGGCGACGGGCGCCGCGGGCTCGGACTGGGGCTCTACCTGTGCAAATCCATCATCTGCGCGCACGGCGGAAAAATTGGCGTGAAGGACAACAGCCCGCACGGGACGGTATTCCGTTTTACCCTGCAGGCGGCGGAGGTGAACATCCATGAATAAGCCCATGATCCTTGTGGTGGAGGACGACAAAGCCGTCCGGAACCTGATCGCCACGACTCTGGAAACGCAGGGGTACCTTTACCACACGGCCGCGACGGGCGAAGCTTCCATCCTGGAAGTCGCCTCCAATCAGCCGGACGTGATCATCCTGGACCTCGGCCTGCCGGACATGGACGGCGTTGACGTGATCCGGAAGGTGCGGACCTGGTCGAACACGCCCATCATCGTCGTCAGCGCCCGCAGCGAGGACAAGGATAAGATAGACGCCCTGGATGCAGGCGCGGACGATTACCTGACGAAGCCGTTCAGCGTGGACGAGCTGCTCGCAAGGCTGCGCGTCAGCCTGCGCCGCGTCCGCTACGACAGGGAGAGGCTGCCGCGGGACTCCACCGTCTTCACGAACGGCGACCTGCGGATCGATTACGCCGCGGGAACCGTCCGGATGGGCGGCGAGGAACGACCGGGCTTCGTCGGGCTGGCCGAGGCCGATCGCGGTGTGGGTCGTGTCGTTCATGGCGCGAGGCATGGTGAAGGATGTGCAGCGGGAGTGGCAAGCGCGCGCCGGCGGCGTGGCGACTCAGCGGTCGCGCTGCGGTATCACGCGGATCCGGTCCGCCGGTCGCGTGCGCCGCGGCTAGCGGCCGCGTTTCCAGTTGCGGGGCCGGCGGCAGTCCGGTGACCTCGAGGATCTCCCGCTCGTCGAGCGTCTCGCGGTACCTCTTCGCGAAGCTCTCGGCGCTCTCGTTGCCCTTGACCGCGTAGTAGATCGCCGAGGCTCGCAGCACGACGCCGGCGTCCAGCTTGGTGCGATCGACCAGCGTCCTCGACGCCTTGAGCAGCTCGCCCGCCTTCGCGTCGTATTCGCTGGCCTGCTCGACCAGCGGATCGTGCGCGTTCTTGATCTCGATCAGCTCGTCGCGCTTGGCGTTCGCGCGGGCGTGCCAGTCGGGCGTCGCCTTCTTCTCCTTGATGCGCGCCATCTCCTTCTCGACCTGATTGGCCTTGAGCTTGATGCGGCTGATCTCGTCGCGGGCGTCCTGCGTCAGCAGCAGGTAGGCGATCATCTGGTTCGCCTTGGCCGAGACGTAGTCCGGGGACTTGGCCTCGATCTCCTTCCAGGCCTCGACGGCGGCGAGCAGCGACTTGGTGTCGTCCTTTCGCAGCAGCCCCAGCGCGGCCTCGTCCGCGGCGACGATGTCCGGCTCGGGCATCGGGGTCTGGGACTTCAGCCAGAGCGCGACCCCGCCCGCGATTGCCGCGACGAGGACGCACCCGCCG
>ENA-UOOK01003218-UOOK01003218.1-fermentation-metagenome-genome-assembly--contig:-NODE-3218-length-18814-cov-6.666667_pt1 | contig 18814 bp, 18 predicted proteins | sample MGYA00245777_ERZ724023 | MGnify/ENA primary metagenome ERZ724023 (study PRJEB28704, sample SAMN03018312) | fermentation metagenome | biome: anthropogenic terrestrial biome; feature: soil; material...
ACTTTTTACTTTTAGCATTTTTTATTATGGCAACACTGCAATCCATTTTATCAAGGTTTAAATAACGATATATTTCCATTGCCTTTCCCGCCTGAATATGGTCGATTACCAATCCTTTTTCTACACTATCTATATTAAGCATTACTCCACCCCCAATAATTTCATTATTAATGCCATTCTTACGTACATTCCGCACTTTGCTTGTTTAAAATAAGCCGCCCTCGGGTCATTGTCGATTTCCACAGATATTTCATTGACTCTTGGAAGCGGGTGCATTACAATCATATCTTCTTTTGCTTTTTGCATTTTATTATTGTCTAAAATATAGCTGTCCTTTAATCTTATATAATCAGCTTCATTGAAAAATCTTTCTTTCTGAACTCTTGTCATATAAAGGACATCAAGCTCATCTATTATATTTTCTAATCTTTCTTCTTCCTTAAATTTCAAGCCGTTTTTCACTAAAATTTCTTCTCTTATATATTCAGGGATTCTAAGCTCTTCAGGCGATATGAGGACAAATTTTATATTCTCATACCTTGACAAAGCCTTTATCAGCGAATGAACTGTTCTTCCGAATTTTAAATCACCGCATATGCCTATAGTAAAATTATTTAGTCTTCCCTTTAATGTTTTTATGGTCAATAAGTCCGTCAATGTTTGCGTCGGATGCTGATGACCACCGTCTCCCGCGTTTATTACAGGTATGGATGCCTTCATTGCAGCTACCATGGGAGCGCCTTCCTTTGGATGCCGCATGGCTGCAATATCAGCATAACAAGCGATTGTTCTTATTGTGTCGGCTACACTTTCACCTTTTGCCGCAGAGCTTGATTCAGCAGACGAGAAACCCATAACACTTCCTCCGAGCCTCAGCATTGCCGCTTCAAAGCTCAGCCTTGTTCTGGTACTCGGTTCATAAAACAATGTTGCAAGTACCCTTCCCTTACATACATCCGCATATGCAATTGGATCTGCTATTATTTTATCTGCAAGACAAAGTATTTCATCAAGCTCCTCTAATGACAGATCCATTGGTTCAATTAAACTTCTTCCTTTTAACATTTTTCCTCCTTTTTAGCCTCTCCGGACTATTTTAAAGTATTTAAAAAATCTTCCTACGCACACGGCAAAGGAAGACTTATTCAATAAGCATCTTGGGGTTTCCTTCCTTAGCCTCTCTGTGCCAGATTAAAGGTTTTTAACTTCAACTTATAGTATTATATTTTTGAGTGTATGTCAATAATTTTTTATTCCTCCTGGGAAGTTTCATTATTTTCATTATTTTCATTATTTTCTGCTTGATATACAATCTTTGTGATTCTTCTTTCCACTTCGCTTCGAGGCAGCCATACCTGCCTTTCGCATGTGGTGCATTTTATTCTGAAGTCTGCACCTACCCTTAATATCTCCCAATCGTATCCTCCGCAGGGATGTTTCTTCTTTAGCTTTACAACATCACCCACATTTAATTTCATAGGCATAGTCCGTCTCCTTTTATTGTTTTTTAACTGTGTGGCTTTAAATTATAATAATGCCCTACATGCTGATTATTTCAAGTAAAAACAGATATGTTTCACATGAAACATTTTTAATTATCATAAAAGCCTTTATAGGCTAAATAGTTCAATATTATATTGTTATTATAAAAAATTTTGCTTGATTCCGAATTCAGCACGGATTTTGCAAGAGGTTTATCCTGCATAAAGCTTAATAATGGAGCAGATAATGCAAAAATCAAGTACAGCAGTATAACACCTTTTAATATTCCCATAAAAGCTCCGAATAATCGGTTTGTAAGATTTAGTATGGGCAGCTTCATTATGGCGTTTATAAGAGTTGAAATAATAACCATAACTGCATAAATTACAAGGAATGTTATAACAAAGCTTATTGACCTTATTATTAACAGACTGAGGTTGTCCACAAATGCTGCGAAAGCATCCGATGCTTCATTCATTACTATGTTGTTTACAAACTTTTGCAGTTCAACAGGAATATTACTGTTGTTAACTACATTTTCCGGAAGCTTAGCTTCAAAAAAATCATGAAGTTTTACAAACATCTTTGTATTTTTTAGTAAGAAGCTTTCCGCAAAATAATAAAACTCTTTGCTTAAGAAAAACGATATTACAATTCCTAATGTATCAAAGATAGTTTTAATAAATCCTTTTCTATATCCCTGAAAACACAAATATCCGATAAAGATAATGATAATAATGTCAATTGCCATATTTCTCCCCCTTTAGTGGTTTATTTTATTCGACCTTTTGTAATCTTGTTTTTAAATAAAATATAAATATTATTACCTTCCATATAAATATCATGTATATTTTCCGAATCTTCGAAAATTTTGTCTGACTTGTTGCTGTGAAGCAAATAAATTGTATTATTATTGTAAGCTAAAATTTTATTTTCAAATATTTTCAAATTTGTAACTGTTGAAGGAGCTTCTTGAATTTCCATAACCTTTCCTTCAAAATTATAGGATATTAATTCCACAGAATCATCCTTCTTAAACAATATATTTATCCTTTGATTTTCAGGTGATATATCATAGTCTAATATTTTATTATAAATATTATTTCTCCACATTAATTTTCCGTTATTATTATAGAAATATATATTTTCAGTACCTATTGTCAATACATTGTTATTTATTACTTTTGTTTTAATTAATATTTCATTTTCTATTGATGAACTCCATAATTCAACATCAGCCATGAGGTTAAAATACAAAGTATTAACAGGTTTACCATTATCAAATGTTAATGTTATGAGTGAGTAGGCTTCAGATTTGTCGCTTATGGATAATCCTGTGATTATGTTGTTGAATTCCTTGTTATCCACGACAACTTCATTATTTCCATTCAATATATAAAGATTGTTTCCATTAACTATTAATCCCGTCTTGTCGTTTTCACGTGAAACATTTACGATACTTCCGTTGATTTCAGCTATGATAAACTGCAGATTATTTTTATCATATACTGTTATATTACGGTCGGTCTGTCTGAAAATATAATTTTCAGCAACAAATAATTTATTGGAAAACTCGTTAGTTTCATTTTCCCAGAGAATTTTATTATCAAAATCCATATAAACTATTTTCTGATTATTATATGATATTATACCCTTGCTAAAAAAATCAAACTTATCAAGTGTGTTTATTTCGGTTGTTTTTATATTTTCAATTTCATAAACCTTTTTTTCGTCTAAAACAGCAAAAAATCCTTTAGCGTATGTGGTATATAGAATGGAAATTATAAAAACCAAAATTATTATAATAACTACTATTATTTTTTTCATATGTCACCTTGTAATATTGTTAATCAATTATACCAAATTTTATATAACATTGCATTAATAAATTATTAGAATTAGGGGACATTCTTTTTAAGCATTATACCTTAGGTAAAAGAAACTGCCCCCTTTAATGCCTTCAGATTTTATTCAGTCATCAAAACCTGATTTCTCCCTCTGACGAAATTTCATTAAGTGCTTTTACCGCTTCCATAATATCACTTTTTTTATTAAAGGGTCCTACCCCGAATCTTACCGCACCGATTTTTTCAGTTCCGATAGCTTTGTGTGCCAAGGGAGCACAGTGGAGTCCGGGTCTTACGGCAATGCTGTATGAACTGTCTAAAATATTTGCAACCTCGGAGGAGTCCATACCTTCAATGTTGATTGGAACAACACCGCTTCTATGCTCAATGGCTTCAGGACCGTATATTTTAATTTTAGAGTTTTTTCGCAATTCCTTGATGAATATATCCAAAAGATTTTTTTCGTGGCTGTAAATTGATTTTGTGCCTTTGTCTAAAATGTACTTGAGTCCTGCATTCAGCCCTGCAATACCCGGCAAATTATGAGTGCCTGCTTCTAATTTATCAGGATAAAAGTCAGGATGGATTAAACTGCCGGACCGGCTGCCGGTACCTCCTTCTTTAAGCTGCCTTAAATCAATATCAGTATTAATAAGAAGAATTCCCGTTCCCTGAGGTCCTAAAAGTCCCTTATGTCCGGGCGCCGCCAAAACGTCAATGCCGTACTTTTTCAAATCAATGTCTAAAACTCCCGCACTCTGGGAAGCGTCCAGCAAATACAGCAAATTATGTTTTTTACATATTTTAGCAATTTCTTCTATGGGAAATATTGTTCCGGTTAAATTTGATACATGAGTTGTCACAATTAATTTAGTATTATCCTTTATGGCATTTTCTATATGGCTTAAACTTACGGTTCCGTCAGAAGAACATTCCACAATTGTATTTTCAACTCCGATTTTTTCCAATCCCTTTATTGGTCTCAGTACTGAGTTATGCTCCATTTCTGTGGTAATTACATGGTCCCCTGAATTTAAAATACCCTTTATTGCAATGTTTAAACTGTCTGTTGCATTAAATGTGAAAATTGCGTTCATTGGATTGTCTAAATTGAAAAGCTCCGCCAACAACTCTCTCGTTTCATATATTACTTTTGCGCCTTCGATTGCCATTGCATGACTTCCTCTGCCCGGATTTGCTCCGTATTCCTTCATTGCCTTCATTACATTTTTATATACGGATGAAGGCTTTGGATATGTTGTGGCTGCATTGTCTAAATATATCATAATATCACCTGCTATCCTTTATTATTATTAATATTATATGTCAATGTCAGCAGTATGATATTATTTATCTCTATATACAACCTTTCCATTGCAAATAGTGTATTTCACTTTGCCGTTCAATTCTTTTCCCATAAGCGGCGAATTACTTGATTTTGAATAAAATTTATTAACCGTCCACTTTTCATCAGCGTCAAATATGACCAAATCCGCTTTGCCGCCTTCCCCAACTCCTGATTTAAAGTTATAAAGCTTTGCAGGGTTTATGGTCATTTTCTCCAATAACTGCATGATTGTAAGATGGCTATTTTTCACTAAATATGTTATACCTACGGATAAAGCTGTTTCCAATCCTATAATTCCGCTTGGTGCCTTGGTGAATTCCATGTTTTTCTCTTCCGTGCTGTGAGGGGCATGGTCTGTGGCAATTATATCTATGGTACCGTCCTTCAAACCTTCAATTATTTTCATCCTATCTTCTTCTGTTCTTAAAGGAGGATTCATCTTTGCATTTGTATTATATGTAAGTACATCTTCTTCCGTCATGGAAAAGTGATGAGGGGAAGCTTCCGCCGTAATATTAGCTCCCATTGATTTATACCACCTTATTATATCAACCGACAGACCGGAACTTATATGCTGAAAGTTAACTTTTGCACCTGTATTCAACGCAATTAAACAATCTCTTGCAATCATCACATCTTCCGCAATATTAGGAGCGCCCCTTAAACAAAGTATTTCAGATACTCTGCCTGAATTTATTCCTGGATTACTTATTAACCCTTTATCCTCCTCATGAAGGCTGATGGGTACATCAAGCCTTTTTGCCTCGAGCATAGCATTCAGTACTATTCTTGTGTCCATAATAGGAAGTCCATCATCTGTAAATCCTGCCGCTCCGTATTTTTTTAATTCTTCCATATTCACTATTTCGGTTCCTTTTAATCCTTTAGTCACGGCTGCGGTTTGAAAAATATTGATTATTGATTGCTTTTTTATTTCGTTGATATAATTGAGAGTTTCAATATTATCTACCGGAGGATTAGTATTAGCCATGCATACTGCAGTGGTAAATCCGCCTCTTGAAGCCGCCTTGGAACCCGATATAATGTCTTCCTTGTATGTGAAGCCCGGCTCTCTGAAATGTACGTGTATATCTATTAACCCGGGTGCCACGATTTTTCCCTCCGCATCTATAACTTCTTCATCTTCCAAATTAATATTTTTATCTATTTTGCTGATAATATAACCCTTAATCAATATATCGGAAATTTCATCCCTCCTTGAATCGGGGTCTATTATTCTTCCGTTTTTTATAATCATACAATCACCCTTCACTATATAATCGGATTATCATTTACCATCCTAAACTGTTTTCATTATAGCACATATTGATAACTTTTGAAAATATTTAAGATACCGCATAAACAGGAACCCACCGAAAATCAATGTTTTTCGGTGGGTCAATCTTTATACACTTAAAATATTTTATTTCAATTTTTCCATCATTTCGTCATATTCCTTCTGCTGTCCAACTTCGTATGAATTTCGCCTGTAATAATGTGTGTGAAGAAGCTTATGTGAAATATGGCTGTTTGGCTCTTTTAAATATTCTTCATACAACTTTATAACCTCGGGATTTTTGTGTGATTTTCTGAGAGGCAGTGATTTATCAAGCTCGTATAAAGCATCGGCACGCTTGGTTTTTGGATTCACTTCAAGCCTTTTCTTTGCGGATACATGAGACTGCCCTCCACCGTGCACGCAGCCTCCGGGACATGCCATAACCTCTATGAAATGGAAATCCTTTTCTCCTGTTTTTACGGCGTCTAAAACTTTTGCCGCATTAGACGTTCCATGTGCCACAGCTATCTTCACTTCCGTATCCTTACCTTCAATGGGAAGAACTACGGACGCTTCCTTAACTCCTTCCAATCCTCTTACTCCCTGATACTCAATTTCTTCCAAGTCCTTGCCTGTCAATATGTCCGCGACCGTACGAAGTGCCGCTTCCATAACTCCTCCTGTTGCGCCGAAAATTGCACCTGCTCCTGTATATTGACCTAATATGCTGTCAGGTTCCTCATCCGGCAAATTCATAAATTTAATTCGAGCCTGTTTTATCATATCTCCTAATTCTCTTGTAGTCAAAGATACATCAACATCTCTCAATCCGTCTACTTCCATTTCGGGTCTGTTTGCCTCTGTTTTCTTTGATGTGCATGGCATTATTGAAACGGAGAATATTTTTTTCGGATCTATTCCTTCTTTTTCCGCATAATATGACTTAACTATGGCACCGAACATTTGCTGCGGCGATTTACAGGTTGATAGATTATCCAAAAATTCAGGGTAATTTAATTCGCAAAAACGTATCCAACCCGGCGAGCATGAAGTAATCATCGGCAGTTTACCGCCGTTTTTCACTCTGTTTATAAGCTCTGTGCCTTCTTCCAATATTGTCAGGTCTGCTGAGAAGTTTGTATCGAAAACCTTGTCAAAGCCAAGTCTTCTCAGTGCCGCAACCATTTTTCCGGTAACATCCGTTCCCACAGGCAGACCGAATTCTTCACCGAGGGATGCTCTTACACCCGGTGCCGTCTGTATAACAACAAATTTATCCGGATTATCGATTGCGTCCCATACATCATCAATGTAGGTTCTTTCCCTCAAAGCCGCCACGGGACATGCCTGAATGCATTGTCCGCAATATACGCAGGGTACATCCCTCATGCTGTAATTAAATGCGGGAGCTACTTCCGTATTAAATCCCCTGTTTGTAAAATCTAAAATACCTATTCCTTGTACTTCTCTGCATGTGCTGACACATCTTCCGCATAAAATACATTTGCTTGTATCTCTTACAATGGAATATGAAAGGTTGTCAATTTTTGCTTCTCTCTTTGCACCCTGAAATTCTATGTCGCTGATATTCAACTCGTCGCATAGCTTCTGCAGTTCACATGTTCCGTTTCTTAAGCAAGTAAGACATTCCCTATTATGATTTGCCAATATAAGCTCGACATTCATTCTGACGGCATTTCTTACCCTTTTTGTATTTGTCCTTACATTCATACCCTCCTGAACCTGAAGAACACAGGTAGCGGGCAGATTTCTCATTGGAACACCTTTAATATCAACCTCTGCAATACATACTCTGCATGCGGCTACTTCATTTATGTCTTTTAAATAGCAAAGGGTGGGTATATCAATACCTGCTTCCTCAGCTGCCATAAGTACGGTATAATCTTTTGGCACATTGACATTAATTCCGTTTATAGTTAAATTAACTTTATCCAAATTTAGCACCAGCCTTTCTTACTTCTTAATAATTGCATGGAAATTACATGCTTCCATACAAGCACCGCATTTAATACACTTATCCTGATTAATTATATGAATTTCCCTGACCTTACCCTCAATTGCGCCTGAGGGGCAAATTCTCGCACATTTGGTACATCCCTTGCAATCCATTGTTATGATGTATTTCAGAAGTGACTGGCATACACCTGCGGGACATCTTTTTTCATTAACATGCGCCTCATATTCATCCCTGAAATATCTTAATGTTGACAGTACAGGATTGGGAGCCGTCTGACCCAAGCCGCACAGTGAAGTATCCTTGATGTTTACGGCAAGCTTCTCCAACTTGTCAAGGTCCTCCATTGTACCCTTTCCTTCTGTTATTTTATCTAAAATTTCCAACATACGCTTTGTACCTTCCCTGCATGGAGTACATTTACCGCAGGATTCATCAACGGTAAAATCAAGGAAAAACCTTGCAATATCAACCATACAGTTATCTTCATCCATTACGATCATACCGCCGGAGCCCATCATGGAACCAACTGCGGTAAGATTTTCATAATCTATGGGTGTGTCCAAATGAACCTTTGTCAAACATCCTCCCGAGGGACCTCCCGTCTGTACGGCTTTAAATTCCTTGCCGTTCGGACATCCTCCGCCTATGTCGTATATAACCTCTCTTAAGGTTGTACCCATCGGTACCTCCACAAGACCGGTATTATTGATTTTTCCTCCCAATGCGAATACTTTTGTACCGGGAGATTTTTCGGTACCGAAGCTTTTGAACCATTCGGGACCGTTAATTATTATTTGCGGAACATTTGCCAATGTTTCCACATTGTTTATAATTGTCGGTTTGCCCCATAATCCTTTATTTGCGGGAAACGGAGGTTTATTTCTCGACATTCCTCTTTTTCCTTCAATGGACTGCATCAATGCCGTTTCTTCTCCGCAGACAAACGCTCCCGCGCCCAATCTTATTTCTATATCGAAATCAAAGCCGCTATTGAATAGGTTTTTACCTAAAAGTCCCATTTCCTTAGCCTGCTCTATTGCTATTTTCAATCTGCGGACTGCTATGGGATATTCGGCTCTCACATATATATATCCCCTTGTAGCTCCTATTGCGTAACCTGCTATTGCCATAGCTTCCAATACCGCATGAGGATCGCCCTCCAAAACGCTTCTGTCCATAAACGCTCCCGGGTCTCCTTCATCGGCATTGCATATTACATATTTCTGGTCTGCCTTATTCGGTGCCGCAAAGCTCCATTTCATTCCCGTTGAAAAACCGGCTCCGCCTCTTCCTTTTAACCCCGAATCCTTAACTAATTTAATAACTTCATCCGGAGTCATTTCCGTAAGAACTTTGCCTAATGCAAAATATCCGTCTCTTGCAATATATTCATTAATATTTTCCGGATTTATAAGCCCGCAGTTGCGGAGTGCGACTCTTTTCTGTTTCCTGTAAAAATCCACTTCACTTAACGCTTTTAATTTTTCATCCTTTGCGCTCTCGTCAAATAAATACTTTCTTACGATTCTTCCTTTTAATAGATGTTCTTCAACTATTTCATCCACCCTGTCAATCGTCATTCTTGCGTAAAACGAACCTTCGGGATATATTATTACAACCGGTCCCTCCTCACATAATCCGAAGCATCCGGTACCGATAACCTGAACTTCATTGTCTAAGTTAACTTCTTTTATTTTCTCTATGAATCTTTCCCTGATAAGGGCAGATTTCGAAGAACTGCAGCCTGTTCCTCCGCAAACCAACACATGAGATCTGAAAATCTTCATAACCATCCTCGCTTTCTATTGCTGATTTTCTGAGCCGATTGTATATTCAAATACAACCCTGTTATTAACCAAATGTTCAGATACGATTCTTTTCGCTTTTTCAGAGTCAACATGAACGTAAGTAACCTTTTCCTTATTTGGTGAATATATTTCTACTATTGGCTCCAATGTGCACATTCCTATGCATCCGGTCTGCACAACCGAAACATTGTGTAAATTTCTTTTTGATACTTCTTCGACAAATGTGTTTAAAACAGGTCTTGCACCGGCGGATATACCGCAGGTGGCCATTCCCACCACAACCCGGACATCCTTATCGGTATTTCTCATTTCTACATTTTTTATAGACTCATCCCTTAACTTTTTTAATTCTTCCAAAGACTTCATAATAACCCCCTTAATCCTTGTATTTAGCCAATATTTCCGGAACCTTCTTCGTCTCGAGCTTACCGTACACATCCTGATCAATCATCATTACAGGCGCAAGACCGCAGCATCCCAAGCATCTTGTGGCTTCAAGAGTAAATAAATTATCGGCTGTAGTCTCTCCCACCTTAATATTTAACTCTTTTGTTAATTTGTCCATTATAAGCTGAGAGCCCTTTACATAGCAAGCCGTACCGAGACATACCCCAATTCTGTGCTTCCCCTTGGGTTCAATGGCAAATTGTGTATAAAATGTAGCAACTCCATACACTTCAGCCAACGGTACGTCTAATTCGGAAGAAATAAATTTTTGAACTTCGATAGGCAAATATCCGAAAATTTCCTGAGCCTGGTGAAGCGTTTGCATTAAGGAACCTTGAACGTCCTTTACAGAATCAATATACTCCTTAAGCTCAATAAAATGCTTTTCATTTGCCTTAACATCAAGTACCTTTGTCAAAATAAAACCTCCCCATTACATTATAATATTTTATTTATTATATAATCCCGTTATTTAAATGTCAATTCATACAGAGATATACATGAAATAGTATGTTAAATTGACAAATTTATTACTTTAATTTATTAATATGTTTTATTTTAAGTGAAATATTTACTTAAGTTTATATTTACATATAATACAATTTAAAAACTATATATATTCGGTTTTAAAAAAAATAGAAGATTAATCTTCTATTTTTAACAGATCTAATATTCTGTTTAAGTCTTCACTGCTGGTATATTCTATTTCAATTTTTCCCCTGTTTTTATTTTTTCTAATATTTACCTTTGACGAAAATCTGTCTGTAAGCATTTCCTCCAAATATGAGATGTATTTATCCTTTTCGGGCTTTTCTTTGCGTCTTGGCTTCTTTGATGTGCGAACAAGCTTTTCCACATCTCTTACGCTCAAATTATCCCTTACTATAATATCGGTTACGGATTTTTGCCTTTCTTTTTCTAAGCTTAACATTGCCCTTCCATGTCCCGCAGTTATTAAATTTTTTACAATTTTATCCTTTACATAATCATCCAAATTGTTTAGTCTGATAATATTAGTTACATATACCCTTGATTTGCCCACTATATTTGATACCTGCTCCTGCGTAACGCCGTATCTTTCCATAATGAACTCATATGCATTTGCTTCGTCTATAGGATTTAAATCTTCTCTTTGTATATTTTCAATTAATGCAATTTCGGAAGCATTTCTGTTTTCAATATCCCTCACAATGCAGGGAATAGTCTTGATGTTTGCATTCTTGCATGCTCTCCATCTTCTTTCACCTGCTATAATACTGAAAAAATCTCCTTCTTTTCTTACAATTATAGGCTGAATAACACCATATTTTTTTATGGATTCTGTAAGCTCGTCTAATTTTTCCTGTTCAAAAGCCTTACGTGGCTGATTCGGATTTGGGGTAATCAAATCAATATCTATATCCCGGATTCTTTCATAGTCTTCTTTTTCTAAGTTTTCCGGAATTAATGCAGACAATCCCTTCCCTAATGCTTTTCTCTTAACAGCCATATTCTCCTCCTAATTGTTTTTTATAAATTCTTCCGACAATTTTATATATGCGATGCTTCCTTTTGATTTATCATCATAAAGCATTATAGGCTGTCCAAAGCTCGGAGCCTCGGCAAGCCTTACACTTCGAGGTATTACGGTTCCATACACCTTGTCCTTGAAATACTTCTTAACTTCCTCAACAACCTGTACCGAAAGATTGGTTCTGCCGTCATACATATTTAAAACAACCCCTTCAATTTCAAGCTTAGGATTTAAATTTTTTCTTACAAGCTTAACCGTATCAATAAGCTGCCCCACCCCTTCCAAAGAATAATACTCGCATTGAATGGGTATCAGCACAGAATTGGATGCCGTGAGTGCGTTTAATGACAGCAGTCCAAGAGACGGAGGGCAATCGATTATAATAAAATCATAATTTTTTTCTATTAAGTTTATTTTCTCCTTCAATGTTTTTTCTCTGTATTTTGTATTGGTAAGCTCTATTTCAGCCCCTGCAAGCTGAATATTTGCGGGAATAATCTCCAAGTTTTCTATTTCAGTCTTCAGGATGATTTTATTTATGTCATAATCCTCAATTAATACATCGTAAATTGTGTATTCCAATTGATTTTTATCAATTCCGAACCCGCTTGTTGAATTGCCCTGAGGATCAATATCAATGCTAAGTACCTTCTTTCCTTTTAATGCCAACGCTGCACACAAATTAACATTTGTCGTGGTTTTACCCACTCCGCCTTTTTGATTGAAAATACTTACTGCTTTGATCATATCATCACCTTCTACATACTTTTTTTCGGAATTTTTACCTTTATCTCTATGTACTCATCTGATTCATTCTGCTCAAATTTTGCTTCAATACCTGTTTTAACTATTTCATTGTAAGCATTTTTTATGGTATTTATGTATATTTTGTAGTTTATAAAATTTCTTACATATCGCTTGTCCGCTTTTTTCCTGACATTTAAATCATTGGCTATTGAATTGACAAGCTTTTCTGTTTCACTGACATTTAAATCCTTTTTAATTATTTTATCAACAATGCTGTGAAGGATTTCTTCATCTTCTATTTTCAGCAATGCTCTGCCATGACGTTCTGTTAATTTTCCTTCCCTCAATTTTTCAATTATTGATTGAGGAAGCTTAAGAATTCTTAACTTATTTGCAACGGCTGATTGAGATTTTCCTAATTTTTGTGCTAATTGAGTCTGGTTTAACCCAAATTCGGATATTAATCTTTCAAATGCCATCGCTTCTTCTATAAAGTCAAGATCTTCTCTCTGTAAATTTTCAATCAGTGCCATTGCCGCGGATTCTTCTTCCTTAACCTCTATAACCACAGCCGGAACAGTATCCATTTTCAGCATCTTTACAGCTTTATACCGCCTTTCTCCCGCTACTATTTCATAAATATCATCATAAATTTTTCTTACTGTAATAGGCTGTATAATACCATAATTTTTAATAGATTCACATAGTTCTTCCAAAGCTGTTTCATCAAAAATTTTTCTCGGCTGATTTTTGTTCGAAATTATTTTGTTAACATCAATATGAACAATATTGCTTATCAAGAATTTTTCCCCCCTTATTTTAATGGCTCCTTGCTTGGCTTTCCTGCTTTTCTCGGATATTTGACGCATGTTGGTTCTTTTTTTTCTATTATAATAATTTTCCTGACAATATCGGTACCCGGAAGATTTATCTCTTTGACTTCCTTTATTTTACCGCCTAATTTTTGGATCGCATTGTCGGAATCTGCGATTTCCCGGGAAATGTTATCACTTTTATATGCCGCAAAATATCCTCCAACCTTTACAAACGGAATGCAGTATTCACTTAAAACATTAAGGGGTGCTACAGCTCTTGAAACACATATATCGTAATTTTCTCTGTGCTCCTTATTTTGTCCAAAATCCTCCGCTCTGCCGTGAATAAGCTTCACATCCTGTAAATTTAAAGCTTTCGTTGTTTCAGACAAAAAATCTATTCTTTTTTTCAAACTGTCCAACAGTGTTAATTTATAATTTACATTGATAATTTTAAGAGGCAGACCGGGAAAACCTCCCCCGGTTCCCACATCAATTATTTTTTTACTTTCATCAAAATTATCCTCATTCAATAAAAGAACACTATCTATAAAATGCTTTATATAAATTTCTTCATCTTCCTCTATAGATGTAATATTTATTTTTTGATTCCATTCTTTTAATAAGTCTCTGTATAAAATAAATTTATTTTCAATATCTTTGCTGTAGGGTAATTTAAGATATTTAAAACCCTCTTCCAATGTTTTTATCAAGGTGTACTCCTTTATTTTTGATTGTTTGTCATCAGATAAATTAACAGAACATTTATATCTGAAGGTGAAACTCCCGAAATTCTTGAAGCCTGCCCAATGGAATCAGGTCTTATTTTGCTTAATTTCTGCCTTGCCTCAATTCTTAAGCTTCCCACGTGGTCGTAATTTATATCATTTGGAATTTTTTTATTCTCAAGCTTTTTAAACTGTTCAACCTGACTTATCTGCTTTTGGATATAACCCTCATATTTTATTACTGTTTCAACGTAATCCTTCGTCTCTTTTTTTAGAACGGGTCTGTCCTTATCCAAGAATAACGTATTGTCATAATTCAGCTCCGTTCTTTTCATTATGTCATAAAGACTTGTCGGAATTCTCAGAGCAGAACTCCCCATATCTTCCAAAGTTTTATTTATTTCAGCCCTTGGGTTTATTTTAATACTTCTTAGTCTTTCAATCTCATTTTCTTTTTCTTCTTTTTTATTCCTGTACCTTTCGTATCTTTCTTTCGTTACCAAGCCTATTTCATATCCCTTTTCCGTCAGCCTTTCGTCTGCATTATCCTGCCTTAAAATAAGCCTGTACTCTGCTCTCGACGTCATCATTCTGTAAGGCTCATTAGTTCCCTTCGTAACAAGGTCATCAATCAACACTCCTATATATGCTTCGGAACGGTCTAAAACAAAGGGCTCTTTATTATTTAAGCTCAAATATGCATTTATTCCCGCCATCAACCCTTGTGCAGCAGCTTCTTCGTAGCCGGAGCTTCCGTTTACCTGACCGGCAAAAAACAAATTATTAATGCTTATTAATTCGAGACTTCTCTTAAGCTGCGTAGGGTCTATGCAGTCATACTCTATAGCGTATGCGGGTCTCATAATTTCTGCATTTTCAAGTCCGATCATTGATCTGTACATCTGTATTTGTACCTCATAAGGCAGAGATGTGGACATACCCTGGATATACATTTCCTTTGTATCGAGACCTTCCGGCTCCACAAACAGCTGATGTCTTTCCTTGTCGGAAAATTTAACTATTTTATCCTCTAAAGAAGGACAATATCTCGGTCCCACACTTTTAATTACACCTCCGTAAAGAGGCGACCTGTCTAAATTATTCATAATTAATTCACGTGTCTCATTTGTGGTATAGGTAATGTAGCAAGGTACCTGTTCAATATTTATTTCATCATTCATAAATGAAAAGGGAATTATTTCATCATCCCCTGTCTGCACACCCATCTTTTCATAGCTAATAGAATCACTGTGTATTCTTGCAGGGGTTCCTGTTTTAAATTTTCTAATCTCTATACCCAAGTCCATAAGTGATTGGGATAATTCATTTGCAGGTGCCAAGCCGTCAGGTCCCGATGGATAATTTAACTCACCGATATAAATTCTCCCCTTTAAATATGTTCCCGTGGTAACTATAACCGCCCTTGCCCTGTAGTATGCTCCAAGTTTTGAGTATACATTGAAGCTTCCATCCTCATTTAATTTAATCTTTGTTGCTTCCGTCTGTATTATTCTTAAATTTTCCTGATTTTCTATTACCTTTTTCATTTCGGTATGATACTTTTTTTTATCCGCCTGGGCTCTTAATGAATGTACCGCAGGTCCCTTTGAGCGGTTTAACATCTTACATTGTATCATAGTTTTATCTATATTTAAACCCATTTCTCCGCCTAAAGCATCTATTTCCCTAACCAGGTGACCCTTTGCCGTACCTCCGATATTAGGATTACAGGGCATCATGGCTATGGAATCAAGGCTCAGGGTAAGCATTATGGTTTTTAAACCTAATCTTGCGGCAGCCAAAGACGCTTCGCAGCCTGCATGACCCGCTCCTATTACCGCTACGTCAATGCTCTTTTCAAGAAATTCCTTCACTTTGTCATCCATTGGTGTCCCCTTTCCTACTTACCTATGCAGAATTCATTAAATATTTTATCAATCAGATCGTCGCTGACTGATTTTCCCACAATCAATCCCAATTGCTCCATTGCTTCCTTTAAGTCAATTTCAATAAAATCAATGGGCATATTATTTTCAATAGATTTTAATACTTCCTCAATACTGTTTTTTGCCTTTATCAGTAAATTCTTATGTCTTACATTATTGATAATAAGCTCATCACCTGTATATAAATGCCCTTCAAAAAACATTTCGTTAATTTTATCTGTAATAAGTTCCAATCCCTCATTTTGCAGAACGGATATATTGATAATTTTTTTTTCAATATTTTCATATAAGGATAAATCCAATTTATTCTCCAAATCAGTTTTATTTTTTATATAAATAACTTTTTTACCCTTAATATATTCTATTATTTTTTTATCTTCTTTTTCAATCTCCTTTGATGAATCAAAAATCATTATTATCAGGTCAGCTTCACCGACCTTATTCAAAGCTTTTTCAACACCTATTTTTTCAACTGTATCTTCGGTTTCCCTTATGCCTGCAGTATCGATTATTCTCAGGGGTACTCCCTTAATATTCACGTATTCCTCTATTGTATCTCTTGTTGTCCCGGGAATTTCCGTAACAATTGCACGGTTTTCATTCAAAAGGAAATTCATCAGGGATGATTTACCCACGTTTGGTTTTCCAAGTATAACCGTTTTTATACCTTCCTTGATTATTTTTCCCGTGTCTGCGGTTCTAATAAGTTTATCCAATTCTATTACCAAATTATCACATAGATTTTTAACCTTTTCTATGGTTATTTCATCTTCGTCATATTCGGGAAAATCAATATTGACTTCTATATTTGCCAACAGCTCCATTATTTCATCTATTACCGCATTTATTTGCTTTGACAGTCTTCCTTCCAAATGATTCAGCGAAATTTCATGACTGTAATCCGTCTTGGAATTTATAATATCTATTACGGCTTCCGCCTGAGTTAAATCTATTCTTCCGTTTAAAAAAGCTCTCTTTGTAAATTCTCCTCTTTCGGCAGCTCTGCAGCCGTGCTCCAACACTGCTTCCAATATTTTTTTTGCGGAAATAATTCCGCCGTGGCAGTTAATTTCAATAATATCTTCCCTTGTATACGTGTTGGGTGCCTTCATATAAGATATTAACACTTCATCTATTATCTTATTGTCCTTATCAGCAATATATCCGTAATGAAGATACCTTGGCTTTAAATATGCCACCTTTTTCTTATTTTTGTCAACAAAAATCTTATATGCAATATTCAATGCATCTATTCCGCTGATTCTTATTATATTAATGCCCGCATTGCCCGGAAAAGTTGCAATTGCGGCAATTGTATCGCTAAACATTCCATCACCGTATCTTTCCGTTTATTAAAATAACCCGAATTCGGGTTATTTTAAATCTATGACTACTTTTCTGTAAGGCTCTTCCCCTTCGGAATACGTTATAATATCCTTTTCATCTTGTAAAGTCGAATGAATAATTCTTCTTTCATATGGATTCATAGGCTCAAGTCTTACCTTATGCTTGTAATATCTGCACTTGTCAGCCATTTTAACGGCTAATCTCTTTAAAGTATCTTCCCTTTTTGCCCTGTAATCTTCAACATTGAAAATTACTCTGACATAATTCTGTCTTCCCTTATTCACCATTAAATTCATGAGAAACTGAATTTCATCTAAATTTTTGCCTCTTTTGCCGATAATTATTCCCTTGTCGTCTTCTCTTATTTTAACTATATCAACCTTTAAAATATTGTCAGAATAACTAACTTCATAATCAGCTGCTACATCCATTTTTTTAAGCAGGATATCGAGAAATTTTGCCGCTCTTTCTTCAGGTCCGTTTATGACCGTAACCTTAACCTTTGCGTCCTTGCTTCCCAAGCCGAAAAAACCTTTTGAAGGCTCCTTTACAGTTTCAATTTCAACATCTTCCCTTTCGGCTCCAAGCTCTTCAAGTGCTGCAACTATTGCTTCTTCTACGGTAGATCTTTCCATTGTTACGCTTTTCATCTATTTCAATTCCTCCTTTGGATTTTTGGACGAATTTAAAACAATATACTGCTGAACTAACTGAAAAATATTTGAAACAACCCAGTACAATCCAAGACCCGCCGGAAATTGAATACCCATTATAAATATCATTACAGGCATCATCATATTCATTGATTTTTGTGTGGATTCCTGCTGTTCATTCATTGCCGGCTGAGCTGTCATCTTTGTTGTCAAAAATGTTGTTATTCCCGAAATAGCCGCTAAAATAGGCACCGCGGCTCCTATGAACGGAAGTGATACTCCACCCATGGACAAACCGTTTACAACATTGTTATCAAATATAAAATTTTCTTTGAATCCCAAATCGGTAATCCATAAAAAAGTTCTGTTAATTGTATCAAACGTTAATTGGTCACCAAAAACATATTTAACAGGCTGCTGTATAACATAGAAAAAAGACATCAATATGGGAAGTTGAATTAAAAGAGGAAGACATCCTGAAAACGGACTGTAATTTGCTTCTTTATACAATTCCATTTGCTTTCTTTGCAATGTTTGAGGATCTTTTCCGTATTTTTCCTGCAATTCCGCAATTTTAGGATTTAAATCCTGCATCTTTTTCATTGATTTAGTTTGCTTTAAAGTTAAGGGTAAAACTACAAGTTTAAATAGTATTGTGGAAATTATAATTGATATGGAATAAGCAGATAAATACTTGGAGTCCGCAACAGAAACCAAATCGTATATTAATTTAACGAGCTTACCCATAGGTATTGCCAAAAAACTTAACATTCTTATCCTCCTATTTCAAAGGATCATATCCTCCCGGATTAAACGGATGACATCTTAATATCCTACGTATACCTAAGTATGAGCCTTTAAAAAAACCGTATTTTT
>ENA-UOOK01003219-UOOK01003219.1-fermentation-metagenome-genome-assembly--contig:-NODE-3219-length-18806-cov-11.179244_pt1 | contig 18806 bp, 13 predicted proteins | sample MGYA00245777_ERZ724023 | MGnify/ENA primary metagenome ERZ724023 (study PRJEB28704, sample SAMN03018312) | fermentation metagenome | biome: anthropogenic terrestrial biome; feature: soil...
GAAGTAGGATTATATTGAAATTCTATAAATTATTTCTTAGATTTATCTTTTTTAATTGGTACTAATGCCAACAGTGCTTGATTTGTAGCATAAGTATCAGGAGCTGGATTAACTTCTTTATAATTCTTAGAATTGGTAATAATCATCATAACAGTTGGATCATAACCATCTTTTTTAATTGCCTTGTAATCAAACTGAACAAGAGGTTGACCAACTTTAACGTGATCATTTTGTTTAACCAATTTCTTAAAGTGTTTACCATTTAATTTAACCGTATTAATACCAATATGAATTAAAACTTCAATACCATTATTTGAAGTAATACCAATAGCATGACCTGTTGGGTAAAGTGCGCTAACAGTTCCCGCAATTGGTGCTTTAACAATATCACTTGATGGAACTACGGCAATACCTTTGCCCATAGCACCTGAAGCAAAGACCTGATCTTTAACATTCTTCAAAGGAACAATCGTTCCTTCAACTGGTGCATAAACATGGTTTGGATTTATCGTCTTAGGATCAACTGGTTTAACAGTTGTTTTTGCTGGTTGATCATTTTTAACACCGAAGAAATATGTTAATACAGCTGAAACAAGAAATGCAACAGCAATACCAATTACTTCTCCAACAAAACCTTTACCAAGATAAGTCGGTAAAGCTAATAAACTTGGCATGGTGAAGGAAGTAGCTACAGCATGAGCCATAGCAGCAATAATACCACCAATTCCACCACCGATCATTGAGCAGTAAAATGGGCCCTTTAATTTCAGAGTAACACCATAAATGGTAGGTTCAGTAATACCAAACAAAGCAGTAATAGTACCAGATCCAGCTAATCCTTTCATCTTTTCATCTTTAGTCTTTAAGAAGACACCTAAAGCAGCACCTGCTTGAGCAAGAACTGCCGTAGCTGTAATTGGTAACAATGGGTCATAACCTAATTTAGCAATATTTCCTAAAGCTAACGGAAGGAAAGCCCAGTGGACACCAAAGATAACAAATACTTGCCATAAAGCACCAACAAGAGCACCGGCAATAACTGGTACAGCTTTGTAAATTGCTGAAACACCAGTTGCTAACCAGTTACTAATGTAACTGCCAATTGGGCCAACAACAATTAATGTTAGTGGAACCATAATCATCAACGAGAACAGTGGAGTAAAGATATTCCTCACCGCTTCAGGGAAAATTTTATTCAAAAGTGGTTCCAAATAAGATAATGCCCAAACAGCTAACAAAATTGGAATAACCGTACTGGTATAGGTAGTTGGTACTACTGGTATACCAAAGAATGATAAGGTAATATTTTTAGCACCTAATTGAACAATTGATGGGTAAACTAATGAAAGTCCCAAAGCAACCGAAACAAATTGGTTAACCTTTAATTGCTTGGCAGCTGTGAAAGCTAGCAAAACTGGTAAGAAGTAAAATACACTATCGCCAGCTGCATACCAAATCTTGTATGCACCACTAGTTGTGCTCATCCAGTGCAACGCAACAAATAAAGATAATAACCCCTTTAGAATACCAGCACCAGCAATAGCACCAATAAATGGAGTAAATGAGCCTGAAAGAAAGCCAATTAATCTATTTAATATATTGCCCTTCTTTTTAGGAGTAGTATCCTTCTCCTTAGAAGCTTCACTATCACTTTCTCCAAGTGGTCCAGTAATATCAACTAAAGCATCGTATACTTTACCAACAGAGTTTCCAATAACAACTTGATATTGACCAGCACTATTAACAACTGTAATAACACCGTCTAAATCTTCTATCTTTTTTGTTTGCGCTTTACTATCATCCTTCAAGTAAAAACGTAATCTAGTAGAACAATCAATCCTAACCGATATTATCTTTACCACCAATATCGGTTAGGATTGATTGTGCCAATTTCTTATAATCCACTACTCTCACCTCAAAATTATTTAACGATGACTAATTTCATCCAATATACGCTGAATATGTATAGTTAAATACGCTTGTTCATTTAATGAAACTTTTTTATTAGTTTCACTTTCAACAAAAGTTACAATTTTCTTTACACATTCAAATGATGCAGGATACTTCTTAATTACGTGCTGATATAAAAAAATATCTGTTTCGTTACTTGAATTTTTTTCTTCTGAAGAATAAATTCTTTGAGCAAAATACTCTAAATGAGTAACTAAACGCCGATAATTGATATCATCAAGATCTAACGTAATTCGAAATTGGTATTTAATAATATTTAAAATCCCATTAATAAGATCTGTTATCTGCTCAGTATTTTTTCTGGCAGGATTATCTAACCTATTTTCAACAAATTTTATTGCAATGAAACCTGCTTCATCTTCAGGCAATTTAATATTAAACTGCTTATTAATTAATGAAAATGCTTTTAACGCCACCTTAAATTCATCTTTATATATCCGCTTAATTTCCCATAAAATTTCATTTTTAATATCCATCTTATGTTGGTGACGGTAAACTGCAAAATGAATATGGTCCGTTAAAGATATCAATAAATATTCATTAAATTTTGTATGTAAATCCTTCATTGCTAATGAAATAATCTTATCTGTTAATTCAAAATATATTGGATCAATATCATTCATCAACAGCATAAAGTTTTTTAACCAACTTTTTGATTGTGGCGCATAAATTTTCTCTATTTTCGTTTCATCAACTTGATTTTTAGGATGTTTTTGAAAACCAATTCCACGCCCCATGATTACCACTTCATGATCAACATCATTAGCAAGAATAATATTATTATTAAATATCCTTTTTACCTGCATCTACTACATCACTTCCCTATTTAAGATTATAAAAATTAAAAAACCGGATCAAAAATAAACATAATAGATGTTTTATTTCTGATTCGGTTTTGCCCACTATTAAAAATGGTAACAATCCAAAGTGCTTATATATTTATTATAAATAATAATGGAAGCGATTGCAATAAGATTTAGACTATTTTTGCACCTAAATTATTCTTCATATTATCCAAAGCAAATTTTTGATTTTCTGGAGATGTAGCAGCAACTGCATTCTTATGAATGATTAGTTTATAACCTAAATTATAAGCATAAATAGCTGTTTGCAATACGCAAATATCCGTACAAACTCCAATTAAGTGCAAGGTTTTAACGCCTCGCTCACGCAATTTAAGGTCAAGATTCGTTCCAACAAATGCACTATACCTTGTCTTGTCCATCATCCATACGTTGGATCTGGTTGAATTTTCGTCATACCATGATTTTAATTTGCCATAGAAATCTCTTCCAACTGTCCCCTCAATATTATGAGGCGGGAATAATTTGGTTTCTGGATGGTATGGATCATTCAATTGGTGACAATCTGTCGGTAAAATAACGTAATCATTCTTTTTAATAAATTCATTAGCTAGTTTAATTATTGGTTCTTCACACTCTTGTCCTGGTTTTCCGCAAGTCAATGAACCCATGTCAGCAACAAAATCATTGGTGTAGTCAATAATTAATAGTGCTTCTTTATTATCTTCCATTCGTATCTCCTAATTTATTAGAACTATTTCTTAAATTTGATAAAAAGAAAAAATCTTTTCTTCCTATATTATACTTTTAAAACAAAAAGCAAGCCTACTTAAAGACTTGCTTTACTAACTTAACCTAATTATTTAAATCTTCAGTGATTCAGCGTTAATTGCGACGATTACCGTTGATAAGGACATCAGAATTGCTCCAACAGCTGGATCTAGTATAATTCCAAATGGTGCTAAGATACCAGCAGCTAAAGGTATGGCAACAATGTTATAGCCAGCTCCCCACCAAAGGTTTTGAACCGTCTTTTTATGAGTATTTTGAGCTAACTTCAAGAATTTAACAATATCAACTGGATTGCTGTTAACCAGTACAACATCAGCAGAGTCAATTGCGACATCAGTACCAGCACCGATAGCAACACCAATATCAGCTTTAGCTAAACTTGGTGCATCATTGATACCATCACCGACCATCATGACTTTCTTACCTTGCTTTTGCAATTCACCAACAACTTTTTGTTTATCAGTAGGCATTAACTCAGCTCTTATTTCGGTAATACCTAATTTATTAGCTACACCTTGCGCAGCCTTCTTATTATCACCAGTCAACATAACAGGAGTAATGTTCATCGCTTTAACTTGTTTAATCAACTTAAATGCTGATGGCTTAATCTTATCACCGACCGCAATATAGCCTAATAATTTATCAGCTTGAACCAAATAACTGACAGTGTAATCAGAAGAATCAATAGTTGGAAATTCTTTTACTTGTGAACGAGCAGTTTTTTCATTAACTAACTGATAATTTACGCCATCGATCTTACCTTCAACACCTTTACCAGCCAAATTATGTGTATCAGTAGCAGGTATTAAAGAGATTTTCTTATCTTTAGCATATTGTAAAATACTTTGAGCAATTGGGTGAGTTGAATCTTGCTCTAATGAAGCAATTAAACCAAGCAGCTTTTGATCACTAATTTTATCATCTAAAGATGCAAACTTACGAACAGTAAATTTACCTTCAGTCAAAGTTCCAGTTTTATCCATTAATAAGTAATTGATATTAGAACTTACATCGATTACATTTCGATTTCTAATTAATAATCCATTCTTAGCTCCAAGTGAAGTACTACGAGCATTAACTAATGGAATAGCCAAACCTAGTGCATGTGGACACGCAATAACTAAAACGGTGACCATTCTTTGTAAACCATTGGAAATATTAGTAATTGCGGACCAAACAATCAAAGCAATTATTCCGAAGATCAAAGCAGCATAGAACAACCAACCAGAAACTCTATCTGCTAAAGACTGTAACTTTGACTTATTCATCTGAGATTGTTTAACCAAATTGTTAACATTTGCTAGGAATCCAGAATTAGCTGCGTTGGTTACCTTAACAGTCAAAGTACCCGAGCCATTAATTGAACCACCAACAACTTTGTCACCTTTTTTACGTGCAACTGCCCTTGATTCACCAGTAACCAAAGATTCATTGACACTGCTATTACCTGTTAAAACAATTCCATCCAATGGAACACTTTCACCAGCCTTAACAACTATGGTTGCATCTTTCTTTACTTGATTAAGCGGAAGGTCTTCCGTCTTTTCACCATTTTGTACATGCACCTTATCAGGCAGTAATTTAGCTAAATCATTAACTGAACTATCAGCCTTCATAATGGAATTCATTTCAATCCAGTGACCAAGCAGCATAATCAAAATTAACGTTGCCAGTTCCCAGAAGAAATCCATAATATGCTGATTGCTGTGTAAGATATCATTTTCAACAAAAGCATAAATACTATATACATATGAGGTTGTAATACCTAACGAAATCAGGGTCATCATTTCAGGATGTTTATCCTGCAATTCATAGTAGGCTCCCTTTAAGAAAGGTCCACCACCATAAATAAATAAAATGGTAGCAAAGATTGCTACTACCCAGTTAGAGCCTGGGAATGAAAACTGGAAGAATAAATGCATCCCCATCGCTGGTGACATAAACAAAATTGGTAATGACAATATCAGTGAAATCCAAAATTTTTGTTTCAAATTTCCCATATGCATCATATGACCACCATGCATCATCATGTCATCAGAATTGTCCATCGACATATCTTTTTTCTGATCATCTTTCATATTATCCATCGTTCCTACCTCCTACACAGTTACAATCAACCATCTTTGGCGCTGTTTTAATCTTTTTACTTAAAAGTGATTGCATTTTTTTAATATCATCTTGATCGATCTCAGTTTCATTTAATAAATTAAGTAAAACTTGTCCTTTGTGCATATCGCACAAGTGCTTAAATAAATCAGATGATACACGATTCATCGCTTTAGTTTCGTCTACAAGTGGGTAAAAAATATAAGGACGCTTAGCCGTTTTTTCACCCAAAAACTTTTTGTTAACCAGACGACCAATTAATGTCTTAACGGTTGCTGGTTTCCATTTCTTTTTTTGTAAATTATCAATAATGTTTTTAGACGTAGCTTGTTTAAGCGTCCAAACAACTCGCATTACTTCCCACTCGGAAGTTGAAATTGTCTTCATATCATCGCCTCACTTTTTATAGTTTACAATTGTAAACATAAAATGTCAAAAAAAAGATTCTGAAAAACAGAATCTTCTTAAAATTAGTTTAATTAAACTTTACCAATAGCCAATGATCTTGGTCCATAAAAGACCGCCACCAAGCCAAATTATATTGAGCACTATTCCAATAATTGCACTTAATTTCCACCAATCTTTGTTAGAAACATATCCGGTTGATGAAAGTAATGCAGCTGGACCGGCAGAATAACTAGAAGTTGATAAATATAATGATCCATCAAATGCTAGCATTAAAGCAGCCATCAGTGGCGGAACACCAGCACCAATAGCAACGGACAGGAATCCAGCATATAATGCAGAAATTTGTGTAGAAACACTTGGAAACAGGTAGTGTAAATAAAAGTAAACCAAAAATAGAATTACTAATACCCAAATCCAGCTTACACCATGCAGTGCACTACCCAAAGTCTCTGAGAACCAAGGGAAGAATCCTAATGTCATCAACTTTTGGGACATTAACATAATAACTGATAACCAAGTTAAAATGTTCCAAGCAAAACTTTGATTCAACATGTCTTTAACATTGATCACACCAGTAATTAATAGCAATGCAACGGCAATAAAACTTACTTCAGTGGCATCAATTCCAATTTTTGGACCAACGAGCCATAAAGCTACAGCTAAGACAAAGACAACTAACATGATTTCTTCTGCTGCCGTCATCTTACCCAACGATTTTAACTTCTTATCTGCCCAAGCATGTGCATTCGGAGTTTCTTTAATCTTGGGTGGATAAATCTTATAAAGAATGAAAGGTACAAGTATTAATGAAATTATTCCAGGAACAATAGCTGCTAAGAACCATTGCATCCAAGAAATATTAACATTTTGCGTTTTAGCTATACCTAATGCAACCATGTTCCCGGCTAAACCTGTTAAAAACATAGTCGAAGTAACAATATTTACTTCATATTCATTGAATACAAGATAAGATCCCATTTCTCGTTGTGTACCCTTCTTAGGATCTGAACCCATTTCCTTAGAAAGGTTATCAATGATTGGATACATAATCCCGTTAACCCGGGCGTTATTACTTGGGATACCAATTGCTAAAACAGTTTCAACTAAAGACAAAGCATAAGCCAAACCTAAAGTTCTCTTTCCAAATGTTTTAACAAAGAAATAAGCTATTCTCTTACCTAAACCAGATTTAATGAAGCCAGCAGCCATGAACATACACATTGCTACCATCCAGGCAGTAGGATTACCAAATCCAGCTGCAACTTCTTTCATCTTAAAAATCCCAGTTACGGTTGCAATTGTGATAGCAATTAAAGTTGTTGCCATCATCGGCAACGGTTTGGTCACACAGGCAATAATTGTTGCAATAAAAATTGCAAATAAATGCCATGCTGGAACGCTAATAGCTGCAGGTTTAAATGGTGTTACTAACCATAAAATTATTCCCACGGCTAATGGAAGGATCCATTTTTTCCATTGAAATTTATCTAACATTTTCTTCCTCCTTCAAAATAATTATCTTTTTGCTTTTTTAATCGCATTGTTTACAGCTTCTTCTAATGCATTAGTAGTTGTTGAAGCTCCTGAAACAGCATCAACATTCGTTGAGTTAGCAGAAACTATTTCTTGGGGTAATTTCTTAACAGCAACGGCACCGATACCTTCTGTTTCATGATTTTCGATCACTTCAACCTGCTTAATCTTGTCATTTGCATAAGTCACACGAACTACAATTTTGCCACCTATACCTGTTTCAGAAGAGCCAAGGTATTGATCTGGACCAAGTTTAATTTGTCTTTCTTGATTCGTGTTTACTAAATCATTAATTGATGGAACAGCAGCTACTAATTTAACATCCTCATGAGTAGCTTCAGAATTAGCAGCACGTTCCCCAGCAATTTTGCCAAAAATCAAGCATTCAGCTAAATTGCCACCACCTTGGTAACGGTTAACACACATTCCACCCAATTCACCTGCACTAAAAAGATGAGGAATTGCTTTATTATTTGTATCTAAAACTCTAGCTTGCTTATCATGTTCAGGTCCACCTTGAGTATTTAATACTGCTGGTGCTAGCTTAATTGCGTAAAATGGGCCATTATCAAATTTCTCAAGTGTTTCTGGAGCTCGTCCAAATTTAATATCTTTGCCATTCTCAGCAAAATGGTTAAATTCTTTAACGGTATTCTCAAGATTTTCTGCTGGCAGATTGGTCTTATTTGCCAAAATAGTAATCGAATCTGCTTTTACCATTTTCTCAAAAAGTTTTTGATACTTTAACTTACCAGTTTGTTTTTCTTCAAGAAATCTCTGGTATTGTTTCTGGTCAAATATTATCCAGGCATTGTCATAAGCGTGCGGCAGTACATAGTCGCCGTGCTCATAAATATGTCCATGCCTAAACTTCACATCTTCACGCATAAAACGTGTGCCATCATTAGCAACCGCAAAAATTGAACCAGACTTCATATTCTTCCAACCACCAATCTGGCGGCCACGTTGCCCATCTTTTTCAGCAATCACATAACTAGGAACAATCCCCAGAGATTCATAGTTACTCATATGCCATATTTTGGCACCAACTTCTTCAGCCATCCGAATACCATCACCCTGGTTATATAAGGTACCTAAAGGCGTCAACTTAGTGACATGCAGATAATCTTGTTGCATATGAGCATTGTTTTCAAAACCACCAGTTGCAAGAATCACTCCGTTATTTGCATGCAGATAGTACTTTCTGTGGTTGCGTTCTACTATCACACCTATGACTTGATTATTCCCCTTAGCTTGAAGTAAATTTTCAGCTTTTGAATTAAGCCAAATATCTATCTTATCTTTCCGCTCGAGTACCTCCTTGCGAATAGCTTTCCATAATCCAGCATCAAAATCGCGATTATGAACCAAAGCAAAATCAAAGGTATCAGAGCCTTTATACTCTGGGTATTCACATAGATGAGCCTTGTTAGCTAGATGATCACCAACTTTATAATCCTGTGACCAAATAAATGGTTTAATCCCTAGGTACTTTTCAAAATACTGCGGCATATTCACAAATCCATTTAGGTAAGTATCCATCGTTTCCTTAGATATTGCATAAGGTGCTGCAAGTTCATGGTAATATTCCGTAATTTTCTTCTTGTCATGGGCCATAGCAACATGTTGTGCTGAATAACGGGTATTGCCACCTTCATGTCCATATGGAGCGGCATCAACCAATAAAACTTTTGCACCATTATCGGCAGCGAATCGCGCAGCTGTTCCACCAGCACCACCAAAACCAAGAACAATAACATCGTAATTACCATTCCATTTAGTATTGTTATCTACTCGCAAATTTTTACCTCCTAACCATTAATGCTTAACATTTTTCAACGCCTGATTAACCGCTTCTTTAAAAGCTGAACTGGTAGTACTTGCGCCACTCACAGCATCTACATCGGTCGATTGCTTATTTAACATCTCTTGGGTCAATACAGGGATAGCTTTACCACCTAGTGAAGGAGATTCTTTTTCTTGTAAAGTTTCGATTTTTTTAATCTTATTTTTATCATCTACAGTTACCCGTACGACAATTGGTAAATCATTAATGCCGTTAGCACTCATGCCGATTCCTTGGTCTTTACCAGCTTCAAAATCCATTGAAGAAGTATGTGCGTCTGACTTTAATTCAGGAACCTTAGAAGCACCCGTAACGGCATCAACTTGTTCCATCTTTCTCTTAGGCAAAGCTGCATTTTCACCGGCAATTTTCCCAGAAATTAGCAGATCTGCAATACTATTAGCACCGAGATACTTGCTAGCAAAAATATCGCCTAACTCACCAGCTTCATAAAGATGAGGAATTACATCCCCCTGCATATTGATAACTTCACACTTTTCATTGCGGCGGCCACCACCATGAGTATGAAGAATATTGTGTCTTACGGGAATTGCATAATATGGACCCGCGCCAAATGAACGCATAGTTGCAATTTTGCGGTTTAGGAACATGTCCCGCTTCTTATCGTCAGTCAAGAAATTAAAATCTTTGACTGCTTGTTCCAGCTTCGGAGCATGAATCTTATTGGCTAATTCAGAAATTGTTTCTGCTTTAACTGCGTAAGAAATCAATTGCTTAATTTGATCAGCTTTAGCAGATTTATCGTTTGCTAATTGATCATATTGCTTTTGATCCATTACAATGTGGGGATGATTTTGGTTAGGAATCATAATCCAATTACCGTGATTATATTTATAACCATGACGGTCCTCTTCGTCTTCTCGGAAATAACGAGTGCCATCATCACCAGCAACAAAAATACTTCCATTAAACAAAGTCTTCCAGTTGATCATATAAGCAAACTTTTCCCTTGCTTCACCTTCACGTAACGACAATCCATGAGAATCATAGTTTGACATATGCCATAAACGTGCGCCTGCCTCAATCGCAAGATCAATTCCTTTACCCTGGTTATATAAAGTCCCAATTGGTGCTAAAGAACCTTGACCCAAAAAGTTTTGAACCATATCCTGGTTGTTTTCAAAACCACCACAACTCAAAACAATTCCATTTCGGGCTGCAATATACCTTATCTGGTTTTGACGTTTAACTTGAATACCCAAAACTGTTCCAGTTTCTGGATCTTGAATTAAATGTTTAGCCGGTGTACTAAACCAGATATCAATTTTATCTAAACGTTCATAAACCTTCTTACGTAGTAATTTCCAGAAGCCACCGTTATACATGCCAGCGGTCATGCTTTGTGACTGCATAGCATCCGAATGACGGTATTCAGGATATTCACCATTTGGTCTTCTACCGGTAGCTTTGGCTTCAATACCAAAATATTTCTTTGAATATTCCTTCATCTTTAGAACATTATTTACAAAAGTATCCAAATCCTTAGGATCATATTTAAACGGATAATAGGTTTGTTTGTAGTAATCCTTTAAATTATTAAAATTTTTACCCCAAGCAAAGGCTCCACCAGCGTAACGGGTATTACCACCTTCACTACCTTCCGGTGCCGAATCAATAAGTAACACGTGCGCATCGTGATCGGCAGCAAATCTAGCTGCACCAGCGCCAGCACCACCAAATCCGACTACTATAACGTCATAAATTGCATCCCATTTGAGTGATGAATTATAGATCATAATATTTACCTGCACTTTCTGATTTCGCTTACATTTGCAATATACCATTTTCATAAATATAAATCTAATTTATTTTGATAGTTAAATTTACAATAATTTTAATTATAAATACCAGCATATCAGTTACTTATTGCATGTTTCAGGTCCTTTTAATATAATTAAAAAAGATATACTTATAAAAAAGATTTATTAATTTTGGACAATAAAAATGAATGAAAAAGATCTACTTTATTTTTGTAAATTAGTAGAAACTGGTAGTTATACAGCAACAGCTTCCTACTTTGATGTTACTCAACCCACTATTTCAATGGCTATTAAACGTTTATCTAATAAATTTGATGATCCGTTAATCATCCAGAAAAATAAAAAGAGTAAATTACTATTAACCACTGCTGGTGAGTTACTTTATAAAAAAGCAGTTATTCTTTTACGAGACATTTCGAGTATCAACTACGACGTTAAACATGCCAGTGATAAAAAAATCCGCCTCGCCTTTTCAGGTGAAGCGGGAAGTATTTATATTCCAGACATTATTAAGAAATTTTATCAGGCCGGCATCACCTCATTACTCGATACTCACCTTGAAAGATCATCTGATGCCTTTGAAGGATTAACGCAAGGGGATGTTGACGTAGCTATCTATTCTTGGATGGTTCCAATTAATGATCCTGATTACTTTATTCATAATTTAGAAAGAACAGAATTGGTAATCATTACCGGTTTAGATGATCCGTGGAGTAAGATCAGTGAAATAAGTGCAGCTCAGTTAAGAAATCGAAAATTTATTGCCCGTTCACATGGTTATTTAACGCGTGAATGTTTAGAACAAGAAGCAAAGTTGGGAGACTTTAATCCTAATATTATTTATACTGCTACTACGATGAAGCTAATGATCGATTTAGTTAAAAGAAATGTAGGAATCGCTTTGGCTATGGAAAGTAGTTTGAGGAATGTAAACGACATTCATATCATTCACTTACATTCCGGGCAAAAATTATGGGCTTACATGCAAATAGCCATGCGTAAAAGCTTTGTCCCTAACAAATATCAAAGAAAAGGAATTAATATTCTGCGGCATTTTCATGCATAAAAAAAATACACCTCAAATTAACTTTTGAGGTGTATTTTAAATAATAACTATTTTATTTTCTAACTACCTTATAACGATTACTACGATCTTCTTCAGGTGTTTCAGCTGCATGACCAACTGCAACAATTACAGCAGTCTCATAATCTGAATCGATTCCTAATTCTTTTTGTAAATCTTTGGCGGAATTAAGATTACTTGCTGCAGCCATTAAGTAAACCGAACCAAGGTTTAACTCAGTTGCTTCTACCATCAAATTCTCTGCAGCTACTGAAGCATCACGAAGACCAAATTGGTTATTCTTCTTTACATTAATTACGAATAACAGTGGTGCTCCATAACAAGCATTACTGGTAGCTTTTTCTATTTTAACAAGTAAATCACTATCTTCTACAGCTGTCATCTGCATAACATCTGTTTGGTGCATGCCACATGGTGCAGCTTGAAAAGCTGCGATTAATTTATCAACATCTTCCTTAGCAACTTGTTCTTTAGTATATTTACGAACTGCTACTCTCTTTAAAATTGGATCTGTCATATATATACCTTCTCTTTAAACTCTATTTATACTTTGCATATTTATTATAACAGCTTACTTTTAATTCGTATGATAAATTAAATAACTAATTATAGAAAGAGTGATTGCTTGGTAATCAACCAAACAATCACTTCTTTATGCTTTATTTTATGTACGTATGTTATTTAGCTAGGGGCAGACTAAAAATTAGCTCTCTTTAAATATTTGTCAAAATCAACAATGTAGTAAGCTTTGCCATGAATTGCAACTGGATCACCATAAGTTGGAATTGACTTCCCTTGTTTTAAGACTTTACGGTCTAAACGGTTACCGTATTGACTATAGATATGAGTATTGTGTGTTAACTTACGGTTAATAGCGTCAATGTTACCAGCTGCCAAGTAATAAACATTAGCCAAAACATAGAACTTTCGACCGTTAATCGTCTTCGTTCTGTTCGTACCTACCTTTGATTTAGCTTTCAAAATCACCTGGTTAGCCCTTTGACCATTATCATCATAAAGATAAGCGTTGTGTAATAAGGTTTGTTTGTCAGAACTAGTTCCCGTATCGGCATTAGCTTCTTGGTAGTTATTGGTTCTGGGCTGACAATTATTAATCTTTACAAAATGATTATTGCCAATAGCATAATATAACTTGCCCCGCATAATAACTGGAATACCGTAAGTCTTAATTGAATTACCGCGTTTCAATACCTGCTTATTAGCACGCTGGCCGTACTTGTTATAAACATAAGCATTATGAATCAACTTCCGAGCTTTACTTAAAACATTTCCAGCAGCCAAATAGAAACCTTGATTCAAATTAAAGAATTTACGACCATTAATCATCGTGGTGCCATAGGTATTAACTTGAGAACCAGTCTTTAAGATAACTGCATTAGCACGCTTACCTTCTTTATCATACAAGTAAGCATTGTGTTGCAAAGTCTTAACTTCAGCTGTTCCAGTATTATTGCCATTACCGTTGGCCTTCTTATCAACGATATTAACTGTCACTGGTACTGAAGTATAAGTACCGTCTGGATAAGTTACTGTAACAAAGCCTTTAGAAGTACCTTTAGTTGAAGTATCTGGTGCTGGGTTCCAAGTATAAGTAGTACCACCTGGTAATTGGTCCTTATTCTTAATGGCATCACCAGCATAAGTTGAGTCACCGCTTAAATCAGTTCCTTGCGGGATATCAACCGTACCACCTTGTGGGTTATACGGGTTATTATTGCCACTGCCTGCTTTAGGAACGCTGTAATAGAAGATAATTGTTTGTTGAGGATCGACACCTGGTGTTAAAGTACGTTTCTGTTCTGCTTGGTTATCTAAAACGTAGCCTTTAGGTGCAGCTTGCTGGGGGATCAGTTCCACTAGCACTAACAACATCACCATAGCGGCTACTGTTGACTGTCCCTAAAGTATAATCTGGCATATTTTTTACTCTCGTGATAGTACCAGCATAGTAATGGATAACTTTCACCAGATCATTACTAGCGGTTATTACCTTACCAACAACATAAATAACCTTATCTTGTTCTTCAGTACCATAAGTTATAACTCCTGGCTGAATATAATCAGCTGGCATATCGTCGGGACTGGTTGCATATTCATAACCGTTTGGAATTGGATTAGCTGCAATAAAAGTTCCATTTTGACTTAAATCAAGTGTATCACCAACCCGGTTACCAGTCGGAGTAATCGTATCACCGACTTGATTGCCATTCTTCAGCTCATACTTAACTGTTACATTAGTTTCCGGGTCACCAATTAGATAGATGGTGACCGTATTACCTGCAGCCTTGAATTCCGCTTCTTGGGGTTGGGTATTACCATACAAATCAGCAGTAGCTGTTGCATATGTATAACCTGTCGGAATGTTAGGAGTAATATAAGTGGATTTGACTGTACTATCCGTTAAATCCAGGGGCTTACTAGTAGAACCTGGAAGAGCATCACTGGTATAAAGTACTTTATCGGTATGTTTAGCATTAACAAATTTAAGTGTGACAGTACCATCTGTTCGTATCCAGGTACCTACATGTGGCTGATTATCATCTAAAGTAGCTGTTTGAGAAATATCATTTTGCTTGTGCCAAGTACCACTAGGTAAATTAACAGTATTAGCTAATTTTGTTTTTTCACCCAAAGTCAATTTTTCTAAACTACTAGCATCCAACATATCGCTCATATCAGTAACATTACTAGTATCAAAGTTAGAAATATTTAAACTTGTTAAATTTGAATCACCATTAAACATCTGTTTCATATTAGTTACTTTACTAGTATTAAATTTAGATACATCTAAATTAGTTAGACCACTGTCACCAGAAAACATATAACTCATATCAGTAACATCGTTAGTATAAAAATTTGAGGACAAATTCAAACTAGTTAGACTATTGTCATTAGCAAACATATATTGCATATTAATGACATGACCAGTATTAAAGTTAGAAATATCTAAACTTGTTAAACTACTATCACCAGAAAACATACCCCACATGTTAGTAACATTATCTGTATCGAAATTAGGCAACTTCAAACTTGTTAAACTACTATCATTATTAAACATAGCCCACATATTAGTAACATTACTAGTATTAAACTTAGATACATTCAAATTTGTTAAACTATTGTCATTAGCAAACATACTTTGCATATTAGTGACTTTACTAGTATCAAAGTTAGAACCAGAAATATCCAAATTAGTTAAAGCACTGTCACCAGAAAACATACCTGACATATCGGTTACATGACTAGTATCAAAACTAGACAAACCTAAACTCGTTAAGCCACTGTCACCAGAAAATATATAGCTCATATCAGTTACATGACCAGTATCAAAGTTAGATAAATCTAAATTTGTTAAGCTACTATCATTCTCAAACATACTAGGCATACTAGTTATATTACTCGTAACCAGGTTACTTAGCCCAGTAATATCTTGTAGTGACGCTAGCTTACTATTATTATTAGCAAACAAAAATGAAGCATCACCATTTGCTACAGTTACCCTTCCAGTAATTTTTATATGTTTGATCTCACCAGTAATAATTGATAAAAATTTCCATTGATTATCGATTTCTCCTGCTGAAATGGTGACCGTTTGGCTATTTGCATCATAAGAAATATTGCTGTTAACTACACCTAACTGAAAGATAATATTATGTGCAGCTTGGGCTAGTTTATTAGTAGTAATTTGATTGTTTTTAGAACTAGAATTTACATTTGTATCAACAGTAGCTGCATTGTTGGAAGTTACAACATTTAAAACCATTATATTTGTATTGGCTACAGCCTTATTTTTATTATCTTGATCAACATCCAAACCAGCTGCATTTGTTGCTGTTTGCATAGCATTATATTTGTTCAGCAACTCCTTACCAGTTTGAATAGAAGTTCGCAATTCTGTTTGTTTTTCAGCAGTCATTTTGCTAAATGCTGCTGAATTGATATAAGCATTGCCTTGATTAATTGCAGCTTGCAAACTTGCTGCAGCCTTTGTTAAAGCACTTTGATTATCAGATTTAGGCATAGTTTGTACATTCTTTTCTGACGTTTTATCAACTGCATTAGTCTGATTTTTATTAGCAGCAGTATTTTTATTTTTTGCTGGCATTGTATTATTAGCTGAACCTGCTGAAGTATCATTATCTACTTCAGATTCATTTCCTTGAACAGATGTTTGTTGTCTAGCTTCTTGTTCATTAGTTCTAAAGAATGAGGTTAAACCTGAAAAAGTCCTTAAATTATCCTGCTTCTTATTTTTAACAGAATCAGAAATAGCACCCGTGTTACTTACACTGGTGCTATTTGTTTTATTATTTTTCTTTACTGTATTCTGATCGTTAATTGTAGAGGATGTATTGGTATCAGAGTCTTCTGCTATTTTAGCAGATGTGGGCTTTAATACCCCCCCCCCCTAGTGTTTTGGGCAGTCTGGTTTGCAGATACTATTTCTTGTTTATCCTGTTTTACTGGATTAACTGTCTCAGCTTTAACTGATTGTGCAGTTACACATATAAAACTAAAACCTAACAGTACAGAAGCTGCACCGATGGCTAACTTACGGATGGAGAAGCGATCCTTTTTAGATTGCATTTCCATCTTTCTTAATTTCTCGTCAAAATTATTTTTACTTAACATACATACATCCTCATATAATTAACTATTTACATTTACAATAACAATATTAAAGCTACTAACATTTTTTGTAAACATAATACTGTTTAAATAATTGGTCTGCTCCAAAAGAAAAAGCCAAAGTAATCAAGTCTGATCTACTTTGGTTTTACTATATTTAGTTTTTATAGATAATTATTTTAACTTCATTTTAACCGATACTATATCAAATGGATCAACACTACTCGTTTGCTTCATTTTTTCTTCAAGAGCATTAACAATTTCACCATTCTCATATAGTTTCTTAGGTAATTTTATCTCATGATCGGTCATATTCTGTATCCGAATAATATAAGAATTATTGTCATCATAAGAAGGGTACAAAGCTGATACATTAATATTAGCTGGAAGATCTAAAATTGAATCTTTCTTAGGAATTGAATGATTAATATTAGTATCCCAAATTTTATTATCTAATCGGTTAATGAAAACATTCAACGTCTGTAGTTGATAGAAAACAGACTGCCTCAACCAATTATTAGTTAAAACATTATTAGCTTCATAATCAAATGGTTTATTTTCTAATTGAAACGCAAAATTAAATTCATTCAGACCTAATTCCTGCGCAATCGGAGTTTTCATCATTATATGACCTTGATTAGTCGTGTCTCCCGATGCCCTACCAGGACGCCATTCTAGATTTGCTTTACCCAATTCACCGGTAGTTGCCATTAATGTAATGTACAAGTTACCATTTTCATATTGATAGGTCTTTTGTTCTCCATCCCAAATAGTAAAGTGTTTTTCAGAATTTGTAAGAGTAACTGATTTATCAAAATTAAAAATATTCACCGGTTTTTCTACAAATTTCTTTTGCCAATCATTTGGAATCTCCTGATTCTTAGTATTTTGATAACCTGCCTGAATTTCAGCTAAAACGGAATCTGTTTTAACTTTTGGAGAAAACCTTAATCTTAAATTGTGTGATAAAACTTGATTATTCAAAGAAATATGAGCTTCAATTCTACCTTTTTTATCAAGTGACATTTTTATTTTATAAATCAAATCCCCATATTCAGGTGTAGTAGATATTCGATCTTCCAACGTCTTTGGCAGTTTGGCTGCTCCATAAACAATTATTGTTGGTAAAGTCGTATTCTCAAAGGTAGCAGCTTTTTGTAATGGTAAAGTTTGCACCTTATCATTAGCCAACGGAGAATAATCATAAGTATCACCATCATCAGCATTATCAACTAAAGATAAGATGTTTTTATAAAGTATGCCATCTACTTTCAAATTAATCTTTCCATGATCAAAGCTTAAAACATAATTCCCATCAGAAATTTGTGCTTTATCAGATACTTGACTTGCCTTAGGAAGACATAACTCATCTTCATTATCACTCGCAACAACATTAAATACCTTGTAACCTAATGCAGGTAACTGAACCTCACCACTAATTCTTAATTTATAATATGCAGGTTCTTTAGAGTATTCTTGTCCTTTAGCCGTCATTATTAAAATATGATCCCTAAGAGGATAATATTTTTCATTTTCAAGACATAAGTTGGTAATTCCAATAACCTTAATATGTTTCGAATTCGTTAATAAGGTAAAAGATTTTCTCCCCTTAAATTCATGCGGATCGGTATTGAATAATATAATTTGCTTAGAAGTTAACTTCAGTGATTCAGCTATCTTCTTCTCAATCATATTCTCAATGCCATCGGCTATCTCGTTTGCCTCTTTATATCGGTGCAAGATATCAACGACAACATTATCTGTAACTGAGCCACCCAGGCTCTATAATTTTTCCTGTTGATGACTTATCTATATGATAAGCTGTTAACAGG
>ENA-UOOK01003220-UOOK01003220.1-fermentation-metagenome-genome-assembly--contig:-NODE-3220-length-18799-cov-8.588348_pt1 | contig 18799 bp, 12 predicted proteins | sample MGYA00245777_ERZ724023 | MGnify/ENA primary metagenome ERZ724023 (study PRJEB28704, sample SAMN03018312) | fermentation metagenome | biome: anthropogenic terrestrial biome; feature: soil; material...
ACAACTAAGCGAAAGCGTCTCCGATTCGGATACATTTGTCGAAATCATAACATAGCATACATGATGGGGTGTGAACAGCAACCTATACATGGCAAGAATCACCTCAATACTAGTTCAATGGTATATCCGGATGCATTACTACACCCCAGAATGCCGGCTTCTGTATCAAATATTTATCAAATAGCAGAGGATAATTGGGAACGGATGGTTTGTTCAGCCAGGATGTTTCATCGGATAGTCCCCAGAAGGTGACATTGGTTATATTTGCAAGGTTCTGCTTTTTTAGGTGCTGTAATACAAGAAATAATCTCTTATATCTTGAAGCCTGCTTTGCGAAAGCCTCTTCCGAATTGTCCGTTAAATACATATCCAGTTCTGTAATATGAATTTCCAATCCAAGCTCTGCATACTTGCGGATAGAATTCTCAATATCTGCTATGGATGGAGAATCAATTCCAATATGACTTTGTAAACCTATACCATCAATTAATCCCTTGCTTTTAAGATCTTGTACAAGATCTATGATGGCATTCATCTTAATCACCTGCTCCGTATTATAGTCATTGTAAAATAACTTAACTTCTGGATCTGCATATTTTCTTGCATATTCAAAGGCTTTCTCTACAAATTCGGGACCAATAATCTGATACCAGTAGCTTTCCTTAGAGCGATAGAAACCTGGTTCTCCATCCCCCACTTCAATGGCCTCATTGACCACATCCCAGCAATAAATAACTCCTGGATAATTGGTCTGAAGGTAGGACAATACATTCTTAATGTAATTCTCCAATCGTTTCAACATTAACTCCTTTGATACCAAAGGTGCATTCTCTCCTTTGGAGTATCCTTCTGTAAAGAGCCATCTTGGAGTCTGGGAATGCCAAACTAAGGTGTGGCCTCTCAGAGGAAGATTTGCTTTTTTCGCAAACTCCAGTAGATATTCTACATTTTTAAAAGTGACCTGGGGATTATCATCATACTTAGGATCCGATATACTTTTTTCATAATCCAATAAACTATCGGGTTTTAATTCATTACCTATCGTAAAACTGCTAAATTGTTCTGTCATCAATCCTTGACGGCTTTCGGAAGCTTCATATACCGTAGTTGCAAATCCTATGGTAAAATAATCCTTATATATTTCCTTTAGGGAAGGAATATCCCCCCTTACCGCATGAGCGGTTTCCTTTACTAATTCTACACCATCAATATAGAAATCAACACAGTTTTTTTCTGATTCTGTGTTTGTTTCAAAATACAATTTAACCGTTTTCGTATCTTCCGGTACAATCAACCGCCCATTTAATTCTGTCCAAACACCCTTTTCTACCAAAGCTGAGCCAAATTTTAAATAATGACTTTCATTTTTCTCAAGCATACAATCCATTTGAATACTATCCGGACCATCCTCATACATAATATAGGCTTTTACCACATAATTACTGTTCGGTTCTAATATATTAGTCAAATCCACAATGGGTCCGTTCCAAAAATCAGTGCGTCCGGATGTAAGTAATGCATTGGAACCTTCATATGCCTTGCCACTTACCATCTCTATTTCAGCCGTTCCTCTTCCATAAAAGTCAGAATCTCCAGATTCAAACCCCTCATGGAATACAATTTTCTGGTCAATTTGGACATTCCCATAATGAATTTCCGGCAAAAAGACCTCCTCATTATTACTTCCATTATTCTCCTTACCATCATGATCGCCTTTATTAACCTCTGTTTCCGTATCTATATTATCCGTTTTGTCTCCTGGCTTTAGCGCATTGCTGCTTCCGCTATTATTACAGCCAGCCAAAAATGATAATAAGAATAATATCATTATAAATAACCTAATATTCAGATGCCTAATTCTTGTCATATGATATCATTACTCCCCTCACAAAGATTTGTGATTCCAAAACCCTCTATTTTTTAGAAAAGCTCCAAGTATTAAAATGATATCCGCTTCCGGCAAATGTAAAGTAGATATCATGAACACCCGTCACCTCACGAACCGGTACGGTAACCTCCGCGAAATTGTTAAAGTTTCCGGTGTTATTAATTCCTATATAAGAGATAGCTTCTCCCTCTAAGCTATCAATTGTTACTTTAATCGCTCCACCTTCTGTTTCACTGGAGTAACGAATTGTTAATGTTTCTGCTCCTTTACGTCCAAAGTCAACACCACTTACCAAAATCCAATCCCCATTATCTATTTCACCAACAGAAACCGTCTCTGGATCCTTAAAGCTTATCTTATCTTCTTCAACAATCTTAACTCCGGCATTGTTGGACATTGTCGTTGCCTTGACATTTTGGTAAGGATTCAATGCTTCCAATTGCTTCACGCCAACTTTATTGGCAGCAATTGGCTCGATGGTACCATCCTTATTTACCGTAACCTGATTCATATGCGTACTTCGGTATCCACCTTTGATTCCCATGGAATCTTGCAATAAAGAGGTATGATAGAACATATACCAATTATTATTAAACGGAATCATACTATGATGGTTATTGCCACCACTACCAAAGAAATAACCCGGATTCTTTAAAATTGAGCCTTGATACTCCCAAGGCCCCATAGGGTTCTTACTGGTCATATAGATGATTTCACCAGCGGCTGGAACATATTTACCCTTTGCATTGGTTCTGCTGGCAAAATTCGAGCAATAAGTATAATAATAGGTATCCCCGATTTTATTGATACCAGAGTCCTCAAACAGATAAGGGGCTCCAATTACAACAGCTTCCCCTACTGTACTCATCATATCCGGTCCCAATTCTATTACCCTGGCTGTATTCGGCATTTCCTCCTGCCCTTCCGGTATACCTCCACCAAAATAAATATAGGCTCTGCCATCATCATCCACTAGAACTGCGGGGTCAAACATCCATACCACATCGGAACAGTTAGGAGTTTCCCAGTTGATTAAGGCCGTTCCTAATTCATCTTTAAATGGACCTGTGGGACGATCGGCCGTTAGCACCCCTATCCCCCCGCCTCCATTGGCAAAATAGAGAAAGAATTTATCCTGACCATTGATTTCTTTCCATACAGCAGAAGGAGCCCAAGAGTTTTTCGCCCATAGGCTGGCACCTTTGATTCCTCCTACATGGATCCAACCGTGATCCGTCCAATTTACCAAATCCGATGAAGATATGCATCTTAATTTATTAATCATACTATAATTATTGTCTATAATATTTTCTTCCCTATCATACATAATCTGATCCTGTGTCATATAAACATACACTCTATCACCATAAACCATGGCAAAGGGATCTGCGCCAAAATCCTGCGCTATCAGAGGATTATGATGCCCTATTTCCTTAAAGGAATTTGTATGTTCTATATCGGAAAACATAATCTCTAAATCATCTCTAAAATCCATACTAATATCCTCTTTCCTTTCCAAGTCTACTTGTTTTGTATCATTTATTCCATTATCCAAATCGTTCTCATATGCCTTTCCCATATCATTTTCTATCTTACTAACGCCCATGCCTTTTGGGCATAAATCCTGAAGAATATCTGTTTTTGATATTCTTGTAATGGCTCGCAGGTTTTTTGCGAGACTATTCTTACTATCTTCCTCTAAATTAATCTTCGGCTTATCACAATTCATTAAGCCTAGCACTATCATTAGAAATAATCCATTGACTGCCAAATATCGCAAATTCTTTTTTTTCAAAGGGAACCTCCTGGCTATAGCTTAATTTTCTTGGTCAAAACCCGGGATATTTGCATTCCATCATTATAAATTCATGGATCGTTTGGTTAAAGAAAGGGGAGGCAGCATACCCTCCCCTTTAAGTCGTACCTTTTTGGATATTATTCACTTTGTTCGCCAATCCCCTAGTGGAAGGTCCGTCTCATTTATTTGCATCATCAATTAATGCCTGCCATACACTTTGCATCTGTTCAATTTTCTCTGCCGGGGTTGCAACCAAAGCATAGGTATCCCATGCAAAATCACCATAGCTTGTTCCGTATACCATACCTACACTATCATTATTTTCGATTGCGGTATCATACATTAAAGTAAGGGTTTCATCAACAGCTCTTTCATCACGGAATTTTGTATAATAATTATCCTTCCATGCTTCCGGATCATCATAACCGGGGGTAGGCTCCGTCCAAAGGTTATATGCGAATGCAATTTTATTTGCTGTTTCTTTATCATAAGAGGAAGGAATCACAGCCACATTATCACTAAAGTAAACGGAATAATTTGCAGCCTTCGGTCCCTTAGGAGGAAGAACAAATCCCCAATCATCCTCCATATCCTGTAAGCCGCCAACATTGTATTCCTCAGCAAATCTCATAGCAACCTTTGCATCATGGAAAGCGGAAATAAACCAATCCCAATTTGCATCTTCAGGAGTAGGCATCTCATAGCCTTTTTCAATCATGCCTACTGCCCACTGCATCGCCTCTAAGAAATTCGGCTCTAAAGTTCCATTATAGTATTTTCCACTATCATCTTTACCGATAAATCTCGCATCATTCGAGGTGACTGCTCCTCTAAAGAAATCAATGGAGAAACTAGCCATGGCATAAGTATCCATAATACCATCATTATTATAATCCTGTGTTAATTTTGCAGCAATTTCTTCGAACTTCCCCCAGGTCCATTCGCCACTGGCCTGTAAATCATAAGGCAGTTCCGGATTCAAACCTGCTTCCTGGAATAATCTCTTGTTCCAGAATACACCAAGTTTTGGTTCCGCCTTACCGGCATTCATACCATATACGGAATCTCCAAAAGTCATCTTCTCGGTAACATTGCTGATCCATTTATCTTCCGTGAAGTCTAGACTTTCCAACGTAGAAAGGTCATAGAGAAGACCGTTTGCAAGTGGTTGGGAAACCCAATCCGGAGCCAGTAAGAACACATGAGCTGCAGGATCTTCCGCCATCGTGGACGTTGTGAATAATTCCTGCATACCATCAAAATCAGAAACAGCTACTTGCTTTATTGTAAAGTTATATTTTTCTTGAATCATCTGGCGATATTCAAGCGTCGCTTCTTCCATAGCATTCGTTGGTTCTGCCGGCTCCTGTGGAGACCACCAGTCACCAATGATAATTTCCATACCGCCAAGATCCGCAACCGGCTCTTCTTCTACCGGTTTTTCGGCCTCATCTTCTTCCTTCGTATTGCTTTCCTCCGTATTACTTTCATTTGAAGTTTCACCAGTTACATTTTCCCCATTACTTGGTTCATCTTTTTTTCCAGTACCACATGCAGTTAATGCAGTTAAACTTAACGTCAATACCAGAATCATTGCAAGTAATTTCTTCATAATGCTTATCCTCCTTTTTATAAAACACCATATTTGATATAAGCGGTATAAGCCATATAACAAAATCGAAGTCTTAAGATGACTTATAACACTCTTACCATATTTATAGTAAAGTGATTATCACTTTCTATACCGGCTTACATTTTAAGTCCTGTCTGACTTATGTTTTCAACAAATCCTTTTTGCGCTACCACATAAATAATAAGTAGTGGAATAATGGCCATTATCATGCCGGTTGATATTATCATTTGTCCATAGGCAATAGAAGGTTTCGAACCGGTACCATGAGCGGATACCAAATAATCCGTAAGTAATTGCGTTAATGCTGTTAATTTTCCGGATAATAAGGTGATATTACCCAAAAACATCTTGGAATAAAAGGAATCGGTCCATTGCCATACAAAGGCGAATAGAAAGCAGGACGTTAAAATTGGTTTTGCATCCGGAAGCATGATTTTTACAAATGTCTTAAAATTACCACATCCATCCATGTAGGCTGCTTCCTCCAATTCCTTCGGAATTCCTCTAAAATACTGCCGGGTCATAAAAATATACAATCCACTTTTCAGCCCCATAGTAGTCATACATAATAGCAGATAAGGAATTATTGATTTTTGTAAGTTTATGGTTTGTCCCGTAAAAAATTTAATTATTCCAAATATATCAAAGAAACGGAAATTTAAATATAGGGATGACATTATGGTTTGTGGAGGAACAATAATCACCAATATGACGCAGGCAAACCATATTTTTTTAAATGGAAACTGAAATCTTGCAAATCCATAACCAACAATTGTAGCAAACGCAACCTGTATAACGCTAACCAGCGTTGAAATTACAATGGAATTTCCTAGCGCTTTCCAATAATCCATCAATTGACTGACTAACCGGTAATTTCCTGTAGTAAAATTTCTTGGCACAACAATGATGGTTTGATCATATAAATCTTTCTCCTCCATAAAGCTTAAGGAGATTTTATTAAGTAGCGGCTGCAGTATTAAAAAACATAAACCGAATAACAAAATTGCTCTAAGTATGGCATAAATTTTTCTACTTATAATTTTCTTTATCAGGTAGCCACCTGATTGCCTATTTCTAATAATCAGCTCTTTCCACCTGTCTTGTATTTTTCTATTCATAATAGTACACCCACCTTGAAGTAATTAAGCTAAATACTGCAATTATCAGAATAACTGCCACAAAGTAACTCCATGCCATTGCTGAACTAAACCCATAATCCATTTTGGCTATCATTGTTTCGGTTATCTTCGTCATAACCTTGCTATCCGTTCGCATAAAGAAGTCAATGATTGTGTAAATTACATTAACAAGTATTACCGGGCTGACCATAGGCAGGGTAATCTTCCAAAAGCTTTCCCAGACTGTGCAGCCTTCAATTTTAGCTGATTCATACATACTTTTTGATATCGTCTGCAGTCCGGAAAGGAATATGATTATTTGAATGCCTGAGGAAATAACTACATTATATACATCATTTACTATCGCATAGACAGTCTCTAAGAACCTATTTCCCAAGCCGCTGTTGGATAAAATCTCTTCTAATACTGCCGTAATTTCTGTTGTATTGGAATTCTTCTGGATATAGTCTTTTAAACCTATTAAAAGGCTGTTATTGTATTCCAAACCCACTAATACACCAGAGGAAAGTATTACCGGAAGGAAAAATATAGCCCGAACAAATCCTCTTGCCTTAAATTCCTGGTTCAACAGCAATGCCATGAAAAAGCTGATAATTATGGTTGCCGGGACATTAATTGCCATTCTTGAGAGCTCTTCCGTAAGCATCCGAAGGAATTCCGGATCTACGGTAAAGGCCTTAATAAAATTATCAAAGCCGACAAATTCCATCGAAAAGCCACCATTGCCTGTGGAAACCACAACATTACTAAAACTCATTCGAAGGGATTCCAGAAGAGGTATGATCATAAATGCAACAAAGCCAATAATAAATGGTGATATAAAAAGATATCCGGTTATTGCTTTTCTCCTTTGCAGATTCTTCTGCTTTTTCTTCGCCATACTACCTCCTTTCCACTTTGTAATCATGCGCAGGAACATTTAAATCTCCATTGACATAATCTACATCATTATAATTTACATATACTTTAGTTCCATCTTCATAGGTGGTAGCAAATACCCCATTTTGCAGGCATTCGTGATTTATAATATACTGATCAAAGCAATGACCCAGCTCTGCTTCATATCTTTTATAGATTGCATAGGCCTCTTCTTTCCATTTTTCATAATCCGTCGCAAAATAATACATGTAATTTGAATTTTGCAATATCGATGCCGGTTCCTTAGTAAAGGTGAAGGATAATCCAGCTCCGGCTTCTGCACTTCTTAATATCTCAGTCTGATATGCACCAGCCAGATTAAGCGCAGTGCCTGCATAATTAACCAACCCATGGATTGCTATGGAATAAAAAGGTACCGAATAATCGATAATCTGATACTGCTTGCCCTTCAAATCCATATCAGTAATAAAATCGACGTAAGGAAGTACATATTCATTGCCGCCATTAACCACAATCCCCATACCACTGGAAGCGATCCTTTCTAATTCAGCCTGTTGCATTAACATAACTTCATATCTCGTAGTCAGATTCTTTGGATTAAAATCAGCACTTAGCAGATAACCAATATCCGAAAATGCTACTCCATAGGCTAAGTTATCTTTTGCATATTCAGAAATATTTTTCATATACTGAAGCGTCAATTGTGGCTTTAGCAGATAGTAACTATCGTTCCAATCTTCTACACCATAATAAATTGGAGAAAAGTCATAGAGCTCTACAATCTCTCTGCTGGTAAACTTAGCTGCATCTTGATTTATTGAAAATCCATCAAATAAGCCGTCATCGAATGCATGCATAACCATACCTTCCAAATAGATAGGTACATCGATTTCTTTTCCATAGTTCATAAATTCTTTTAGTTCTTTTTTACTACCCAATTGTGAAATCGTGTTAATCTTCTTTGGAACAGTCTGCTTAATGCCGCCGTTCATCCAACCGCTATATTTTATAGATAGATTGGAATAGCCTGCTTCGTATAAATCTTTTAGTAAGTCACGTGCCTCTTCATATGATGTAAGAGACACCGGCATGGAAACCGGTAAACCAAAACGTTGCTTTACTTCATCAATAGCGCCGACTATGGTGACATTTACCGGCGTACTGGAATCCTTTTTTCTAGTTAGTCCCGGGTACTTCTCCAATAAGTAGTCCCGGTAAGATTGCGCCATTTCAGAATAGGTATCCGTTCCCAGGAAGCGGTACCTTTGTTTTAAGACACCTTTCGGCTTCTCCGCTTCATAAACCATGACTGATTTGTCTGTTTTTGCCGAAACCTGCACAGATGCAGAATGGAAGGTAACATAGGAGGCATTGACATAATTATAGCTATGGGTTCTACCGCTGACATCCGCCTTAATAGATGCAACTGCACTATGATCCTCAATTATGCCAATCATAGAAACGCCTTCTTTTGATATTCCAAAAACGGGAAAAGCAGACCTGCTTTCATCAATTACCGCATCCCTTTTAATTGCACTATCCCACCCATACACTTCGGTATAATAAGAACTTTGCTCGTTTTTACCGTTATTAAAGTTGATAATACCGCCATTACCATCGGGAACCAGGATAAAGCCATCTTCTTGTGAATTACCTGCTCCCAGATATGGTAATACTTCAATCTTGGTTAATGGATAGGATTTTTTCCATTGCATATCTTCAAAAGGAAGTTCTACAACCAAATCATTTCCTTCCAGACGATATAGGATGGATACGTTAAAATATGGGGTTTCCTTTGTATTTTCTGTTGCATAGCGGGCTAAATCTTCTTGATAATCTTCGTAGGTGTAACCTGCTTCTGTAAAAATAGTTTCTATTTTCTTTTTCAAGTAATCCGCGACACCTTCGCGAAGCTCATAAACAGGTTCTGTCTTCAGGTCCGGGTACATAGAAAGTAGCTCATTTTTATTATCCGTTGGACGAAGCTTAGTAATGTCAATTTTCCGGTAATAATCATTTATCTGTCTTTGCTGTTTGCTGTCCATATTATCCTTAAAAGTATTCATTCTCGATTCTGGAACTGCAATAGGCATTATAAAGACCTGTTCAACATTACCAATCGTATAATTTACTTTGATATAATCTTCGCCTTCTTCAATTGAGTAAATCTGTTTAGAAATACTATATTCATAATTGTTGTAAATTGTATTAATTCCGGCATCATTACTATATTCAATGAGAAGCGTAGATTGTAGATACTTTTTACTCTCCGAATCTGCATTCGGATCATTCGCTCCATCTACCGGGTTAGAAGTCCAAGTATAATTATTTTGCTTATCCACCACCTCAAAATATGTGGTGTCAGGATTAAGTATAAATTTCAACTTATCGTTTTCCAGTTCATAGGTTTCCAGATCCTGCTCATAGGAATACGTCTGCATCGCCTCGTCCTGTGCCTCTTCTCTTGTACATCCGGTTAGTATGAATAATGATAAAAGGAATAAACTTATCCTTAATATTCGTTTCATTATCAGCCCTCCATATCAGTAAAAACGAAAGCTTATTTCTTTATATAAAGATATAAAATAAGCTGTGGCATCCATTACTAGACTTAAGAAAAGAAGTAGCACAAAGATGATTAACATCATCCCCACGATTGTTGCAAACATCGTTATAAAGGCCTTACTCAAAGAATAATCATGTATCATCATCATAGCGCTCATAATAAGAATTCCACACCATATTATGGAGAAATAATTAATATAATAATAAAATGCTCCCTCTTCTATGGTCATCAGATTACTGATAAATATCATTGGAAATTGAATGATTACATATGGGGTTAATGCATAACCAATCGCCATATATATTTCTTTCATGGTTCCTTTTCCGTTAAATAGAGTAGTCAAACCCCAGTTTGCCACACAGCCTATGATAATCGGTGCTAAAAATCCCAGGATTAATTTTAATATATTAACATGCTCCCATATTACCTTCATGAAAATAAAACTTGTAAATTGGAGCTTAAATACATTCGTTAATAGGGCCATACCGATAATAATGTTGGCAGCTGCTATGGATCCCCTTTTTTCATGTTTCAGATCCCAAAATCCATCCAGCGGATGAGAGATTACATATAGGGAATATCGAAGTGTCTTTCCTATATGCCACATTTTTTGCTGATATGCCAATGCATCTATCTTCATACTTCATCCACCTCTTTCTTTATTTTTTTGACCTTGCCGACAGCCAACGGTACAATGATTATTAAAAAGAAGCCTGCAAAGATCCATGCAATATTCTCTTCAATCCACTCCTTTCGATATAATTTAAATGCCTTCGAATAATTATCATCATCAAGGGCAATTTTAAAACATTCCATTGCTTCCTGATATCTTTCCTTCCTTAATAAAGACCTGCCAATGCCTATATAAGCTAAATCATAGTTTCCATTTTGCATTAATACTTTTTTCCAGTACTGGGCCGATATATCATAATTCCCCCTCTTATACTCATCTAAAGCTTTATTAATCAAATTACCATATTGGGTTAAGGTAAAAAATGTAATGCCGGAATTTTTCGAATCCAATACTAGCAAATCCGAGCCCATATGCTCTAATGCGGTAGGATATTGGAAATATCCCAGTTTATTACCGAGACTTCCAAAACCATACAAAAGGTTTCCCTGGTAGTCATATCCAAATATTCTGCCTCTGGTTTTATCTATGGCATAATAAGTATCATTATCTAAGGCAGTTACATCAATAAATTTCGAAGGTCCGGTGACACCAGCTGCATTATCCCACCATATATCACCAATTGGAGGGTACTCACCGTTTTTAATCAATATATCGGTACCCATAGAGTTTAATTTACGGATTGGTTTCGCCTTATCACTTAAAAGTTCATTTTCATCAAACACAGAGGTAGTTGCATAGATAAACCCATCCTTATCCAAGGCAATATTGTTATATTCTGTCGGAACAAATTGTTCCATTTGCGCTCTTTGCTCTTTTGTTGATAACATCTTCCATATATAATCCACCATATTAAACTTAACTTCATTGGCACCTATATAACCTATAAAATCACCGTTATTGTCATATTGAAGAAAACCTTTATTATAGTTCTTAACTAAAACGAATACTCTTCCGGCTCTATCCGCTGCTAATTTCATTGGCAAAAAGTCGGATGCCTGATCGATTGTCTCGTCCACCGGGCGCACCATGGTCTTTATTAGTTCATATTGAGAATTCAAATGAAGAATCCTCTGATTGCCTGTATCACTTATATACATATCACCATTATCCGATATATAAATATCATGGGGTTCCTTTAATGTGTTGTTTGATGTGTCTCCTGTGAATTCACTAAATTCATCTATTAATACAATATCATCACCGTTCTTTTCCAATATGACAATTCGGTTATTTGCGGTATCACAAACATAGATACGCTTCTCCCTTACGAATAGGCCCTGAGGATTTTTGAAATCACCGATCCCAAACTCCTCGCCTGTAATGGTTCTTACTGCCTGATATGCATCCGGTGACTCTCTTTCGATTCCCCAATAATCATAGGTATAGGTATATACCGTTCTCTCAGCTTGTACTGTTACAGTCGGAAACAGTAATAATACCGCGAAAAAGATAATTACTTTTCTTATCCTTTTTCTATTCATCGTTTCCTCCTTAATCCTTAATACCGGAACTTGCCATAGTCTCTATAATATTACTTTCAGATACAATAAAGATTGTGACCGGAACGACCATCATTACCAAAGATACTGCTGCTCCCACACCGGCTCTTGCTACACCACCATTAATAATCTGCTGCAAGGCATATGGGAGAGTTTTTAATTCTTCTGAATATATAAAATTGGAGGCCTTTGTATTCCACAATCCCTGAACAGAAAGTATCATTAAGGTTAACCATGCCGGTTTTACCATTGGCATTACTATCCTGGTGAAAATTCTCCATTCATGGGCTCCGTCTATTTTGGCAGCCTCCAATAATGCATCTGGGATGCCTTCCATATACTGCTTCATTAAGAACAATCCCATCGGAGAGGCAAAAGCCGGAACAACAACTGCCCAAACAGTATCAACCCATCCAATTTTAGACATTATAAGGTAATTGGGAATTGCAGTTACATAACCATTAAACATTAACGCAACAACAACAATATTAAAGAATGTCTTTGCGCCAGGAAAAACATATTTAGCTAATACATAAGCACCCATGGATGATATCAGCAAATGCCCCGCGGTACCTACGGTTGTAATAAATACTGTATTGAATATGTATCTGGAAAATGGTACCCATGATTTACCCATGATTACCAGCAAATCCTGGAAGTTATCCAAGGTTGGATTCTTTACAAATAACTTGGGAGGGAATACAAATATTTCATCCATTGGTTTAAATGCACTGTTGATCGCATATACTAATGGGAAAGCCATAAAAAGGCCAAAAAATATTAGCAATAAATATATTCCAATATCTCCTGCTTTCGACCGGTTCGGTTTTCTTCGTCTTAGATGTCTTCTTCTGATTTCCATAACTTTTCTCTCCATTTCGTTCCTCAAGTTCCTACACGCCGCAGCATTGCCTGAATTGCCTTATTGCACAAAATCATGGTAATGAACAGAAGTGTTGCTATGGCAGCTGCATAACCCATCTCAAATCGGACCGAACCATAATCAATCAAATGGGTTACAACTGTCTGGGTTGCATAATCCGTACTCGGAAAACCTGTCAAAGCCATTGGAACATCAGCAACACCAAAAGACTGTGTAATCGTCATAACTGCACCGAACAATAGCATCGGTTTCATACTGGGTAAAGTGATATACCAAAGCTCCTGCCAACGGTTTTTTATACCATCAATATAACCGGCTTCGTACTGCGCTTTATCAATGCCCTGCAATCCCGCAACAAAAGCCAGAAAGCCTGTTCCCAGACTCATCCACAGGGTTACTATAATTACAACGGTCAACATATAATCCGGATTCGTTAACCATAATATAGGCGCATTAATGATTCCCAGTTTTAAAAGAAATGCATTAATATATCCATAAGCATCACCAGAGAACATTATCGCCCAAATCAGATATACCTGACCTGATATGGTAGGTGCATAGAAGATTACAACAGCAAATGCTCTTAAATATCTTGGCAGTTCATTGATAAACCAGGCAAATATAAACGCTGCCATATATCCAATCGGCCCTGTAATTACAGCAATTAAAAAAGTGTTTTTTACTGCTGTCAGGAACACATCATCTGCTAAAATCAAATTGATATAATTCTGAAGACCAATAAATTTTGGCGGCTCTAATACATTGTAATATGTAAAGCTCAAAAACAACGAGCTGATTACGGGCAATATATAGAAGAGTAAGAATAAAATAGCGTAGGGCGCCAAAAACAGATAATAGGTCTTTGATTTTTTTGCTATTTTCCAAGAAATAGCTGCTTCTCTTTTTTTCTTCTTTAAATATTTTTTCATTAACGTCATCAAACAATCCCTCCTATCATCGAATATCTAAGCCAAATTCTAAACGCTTTTTGTCTATTTCTTCATTAATTGTTCTTGCATAATCCAAGAGAGTTTCACGGGTATCCTCATTGTTATTGATTACCTTACGTACTGCATTGGTAATATGACGCCCGGTATAGTATCCTCCGGCGACCTCTCGTAAACCGGTAGCCCATTGCCATTGTTCCTTTAGCACTTCCATCTGATCGCTGCTCCATGATAACTGTTCAAATGCATATTTATTGGCAGTAGCATATCTGGCGGAAGCACCAAGAATACTTTCCATTTCCTGTCCAAATCGTACTTGCATTTCGGCGCTTGCCCACCATTTTAGGAATTCCCATGACTTTTCTTTAATACTTTCATCCTCCTGCCGAAACATAATCGAACAAGTCCCATAGGTATGACTGGACCGGTCGATAGTTCCATCTTCCTGTAACGTTCCCGGTATTAGAGTGAAGTCCCATAATCCTCTGATTTCAGGTGCAAACACGACTAAAGTATTAAATGTGTTAAAATCTGCAATCCCTAAGGGCATTTCACCGGAGCGGAAACGGTTAGGGAAGTCGTATATTGTAGGTAGCTTATACTGTGTAAATAGATGCGTAAAGGTTTCAAAGGCTTTAATTCCACTCTCTTCATCAATCAATGTTCTCTTTCCTTCTTCGTCATAAACAGTACCGCCATTCTGATATAGCATGGCGAAGAACGTTGATAAATCCGGACTTGATGCATTGTTAATCGTGCGTTCCGTTGAAGGGATTGCCACTTGCATATTGTTTTGCTGTATAATCGGCAGGATATCAATTAAGTCATACCAAGTTTGAGGTATTTCTAGTCCCAGCTGATCTACAATGATATCTTTACGATAAAACATAACATTGAAATACTGCGTTTCCGGTATTGCATAAATTCCACCTTCAAATTTATAAGGTTCGTAGGCGCTGGGGTAATACTCCCCTAATACCTTTTCATAATCATCAAATTGGGTTATATCTTCCACGGCGCCGCGCAATGCATAGTTAACAGGCTCCCCCTGTCCCGCAGATAATACCACATCCGGGCCGGCACCGGAGATTACTGCGTTTAATAAGTTACCGGGTTCCACCAATTTAACATTTACTTTAATGCCCGTCTGTGGTGTAAATGTATCATCAATCATTGCCTTCAATACCGTACTCTGATCCCTGCCAGTTAGTAACCATACATCAATAGCTTCTGATTTATCGTAAACGTCACCAACCGAATTATAATCTTCGGTAAAGGAAGCAATAAAGGATTTTACTCCATGAACAGCCTTATTAAGAAATGTTGCTTTTACTTTATCCGGTTTTGCATCAATTCCGGTTATAGTTATGTAATCTATATCTAAAGGTGATTCACTCAAGGTTAGTATGGCGGTCCCTAAAGCACTAATGTTTTCTTTAAAATTTGTGAAAGATACCGGTATCTTATCCGGCCGATCTACAAATTTTTCAAGCTGTTCTGCCAATGTAAGTAAGGATGCAGCCTGACCGCCATTTTGCCCTGTATAAGCGATAATTTCATCAATCAGTTTATACAATCGCTTACTTTCCAATTCCATACCTTCAATTACCTCAGGATATATTTGCTCAATCTTATAATCACGGTATCTATCCGGGTTTGAACCGGTTAATACAAGTATTTTTCTATAGATTTCATTTAACCGGTAAACAGAATCCTGCATATCATTTAAGACTTGTCCCATATAACCAAGAGTAACTTCCATGCGAATTGTATGCTTACCTTCTGTTAGGTAAAACTCAAAGGGAATTCCCTCGGTATCGTCAAGGGATATCGACTCCCATTGGTTACTATATTGAAAACTAATATCTCCTACCTCCGAAAAAGGAATCTTTCCATCAATGTATAAGATTCTAGTAGATACAAAACCTCTCTGGTAATTTTGACGTCCCTTAATGGCAATATTGTAATAGCCATCTTCCGGAACCTCAAACTCCCATTCAATCCACTGCCCCGGAACTCTCCATGCATTACCGCCAATCATATTCAACCGAATTTTTGATACGCTGTAAGGTTCCGTATTCGGCGCCGATCTATCATATATGGCATACAGGGAAGGCGAAGAACGGAGCGTTGAATCCTCCCCCTGAATAACTTTCTTAAAATTCAATGATGTTTCTGAAGCCTGTACAACCGGCATGCTTTCCCTGTATTCTGAATAGGACGGCTTTTCACTTATCCCCTTTAATGTTAATTTTTTAATCACAACCGGTTCGTTCATTGCTTCAAGTGCGATATTATTCATTCCTTCTTCAAAATAAAAGGTATAGGGTTCTGTATAGTAACCTAGATCATCTTTAAAATATGCTCCTGTCCAATCAGGCAAATCAATCTGGCTTGGACGGATATCGTTTCCCTGATTATCTTGGAATACTTCTGTTTTATTTGTCCAAAGTCTTGAAAAGCTTAAAGCATCTGCACCGATAAATGCAATTTCACCGTTGATATAGAATTTTCGTTCTATATCAACTCCTCGGGACTTAATGGGATAATACTCCATATATACCTGATACATACCAGCCTCAGGAATATTAACCTGCCATTCCGCATAGGAATTTTCTGATGTATATACCACATTTTCCATCCCTTCGTATTCTGCTAAGATCTCTGTTCCCTCAGACTTGACAAGGTTTAATATATCCACCTCAATATTTCCAACTGGTCTTGCTGCATTTGAATGCATTTCTAAATATTTGGCATACGTGTCTTCCCGGCCAATTCCTCCAACATCAATGTTTAAGTTGACTGCATCAGTATATTTTTCCTTGTAATTCTTAACATCATTTCCAGGTATCAGCACTAACGCAATCACGATTGCAAATACAAGCAGTAACCCTATCATTGTCTTTTTCATTTTACTCATATTTATCCCCATTCCTGCACATGTATTTGGTGCATCCGAATTTGTGCAAAGTATTTCGCAGGCACAAATTTGTAGTTGAAAGTGTATTTCTTTCAACCTTGCCTCTCCTAATAAGCAGCGGTATTGCAGCCAAGTAATCCGATCAATTAACGTATTTCATAATTTATTCATTGACAATACTAATTGTATATTATTTAGCTTCAATGTACTTCTCACATATTGCTTTCGGTTAATCAAATATTGCTAATATTACTATAAAATTTGTAGTTTTTATATAATTACTGTACGATTTATTTATACTTTTTAAAATCAAATTATACTTAAGTCACAAAAAAAAGCCTAGCCGCTCCCGTTTCTTTATATTGAATATCGAATATGCAATTTGCGCTGTTTGGTTATCACTTGAAGTATATAGCAATTTTCGGGAGATCCTTCACAAAAGACAACGATGATTACATAATTACAATTTTTGAGCGTTTTGTCTCAAAATAGCCTATTAGGTAATTGCCTAAAACAGAAAGGGAATATTATGATTGAAATTTTAAATGGAACCCAGGAGACTGTTTCCTATGATAAGAATACAGGTATTCGTTTATATCGTAATATTGAATCAGAAGACTATCCAATACACTGGCATACTGCTATCGAGGTAATAATGCCTATAAAAAACATCTATACTATTGCAATAAATGATGAAAAGCATACTCTAAATCCCAGAGATATTATTTTAGTGTCTTCTGGAGAATTACATGAACTTTTTTCACCTGAAGATGGAGAACGGATCATTTTACAGATAGATTATTATTTGTTAAATCAAATAAATGGATTAGATTCAACGTTATATATATTTCAACCATATGTCATCATTACAGAAAAAACCAATAAAAATGATCATGATATATTAGAAACTATACTATTGGATATTACAGAAGAATATTTTAGTGATAACCCATTAAAGGAAGCTTATATTTATTCAAGAATAATACATTTCATGGTTATTTTATGTAGAAGTTGTATGAAAACAAGAACAACTCTCCCTAACACAAAGATTAATAAGCAACATGAATATATCGAAAAATTTCTTAATATATGTAATTATATAAGTGAGCACTGTACAGAAGGAATTACCTTGGATGACGCCGCTTCCATAGCTGGCTTTAGCAAATTTCATTTCAGCCGTCTATTTAAACAATTTACAGGAATGTCTTTTACTAACTATTTGAACAAGCATAGAATCATGCACGCAGAGAGACTATTAATAGATCCTAATTTATCTATAACTGAAGCGGCTATGCGTTCAGGCTTTGTAAGTCTTGCAACATTTAACCGGCTATTTAAAACATATAAAAAATGCACTCCTACGGAATTTAAGAACCTACATAATGTTGGGATGAAGGTACATATTGACCAGCCAGAATCCTAATACAGTGATATATATGTAAGCATATACCAACCGTTTAGGATAACTGTTGTTTTTAACGAACCATTTTTTCCGCGAGCTGCCGAACTTACCTGTCCATAACTTGACGAGTATAATGAACATAAAAGCAGAATGAAAAATGGCATCCTGGATATTGTATTACCAGCACAATATCCAGGATGCCATTTCGATGTGTCTTCATCTCTTGGAAGGATATTTAAATATTACAATTTTGAGTCAATGGATAGCTCTTATAACTCTTTGTTAATTACCGAATCATCTAGTTCCCAACCAAGCTTTTCATATTTCTCTCTACGTGCATTCTTGTCATTATATAATTCTCTGCTTGCATATTTTGCAACATCACGCGCAACAGCTCTGGGGACAACAATAACACCATCCCCATCAGCAACAATAATATCACCTGGGTAAATGGCTACGCCTCCAATCGCAATGGGTATATCCTTTTCTATGTATCGAATCCTCGCCTGATCCATCTTCTGTGATACAAAATAGGACCAAACTGGAATTTGTTCCACAATACACTCATCGGTATCACGAATTCCTCCGCCATTCAATACAAAGCCCCGGCA
>ENA-UOOK01003221-UOOK01003221.1-fermentation-metagenome-genome-assembly--contig:-NODE-3221-length-18798-cov-19.940618_pt1 | contig 18798 bp, 13 predicted proteins | sample MGYA00245777_ERZ724023 | MGnify/ENA primary metagenome ERZ724023 (study PRJEB28704, sample SAMN03018312) | fermentation metagenome | biome: anthropogenic terrestrial biome; feature: soil...
AGATGCATTATCAGCCCAATGAGCATCCCCGTCGGATGCTGTTGAAGCGCCCCAATACGGTAGCAATCTATTTCCCGCCGTTCGCGGAAATGAATACGGATTTTTTGGCGCATAAACTGGACAGTATTTTTGGTGATTGTATGCTTGGCGCTCAGTCGGTGCTGGCGGAGCGAGGGATCGGGTTGCTGTTGTGCGAGGCGAACCAGACTTTTCTCAAGGACATGAAACATTTAAATATGTGTCGTGGCAAGGCAGTTGACGGTATTTTGATTTGGGGGAGCTTGGACGGAGACCGGTATCTGGAAGAATTATATAACGAAAAAATTCCGCTAGTGCTGCTGCAAAATGCCAAAGCCGATTGTCAGTGCAACAGCGTAACCGTGGACGATTATCAGGGAATGTGTGCAGTAGTTGAAAAAGTGATTCGGGCAGGACACTGCAAAATTGCCGTGGCGCCGCCGCCGCTGGGAGCGTCCACCGGGCAAAACCGTTACCGGGGAATTGCCGATACACTGAAAAAGCACGGAATCAAGGATTATTTTGAATTGTCCGAACGCGGATATGGATATAGTTTTGGTAGTCGGGCGGCTATGGAGATCACCAGCAGAGCGAAAGGGGTGACCGCAGTCATTATGTCCAACGATTTGGCTGCCTGGGGATGTATTGATGTCTTAAAAAAAATGAATATCCGTGTGCCGGATGATATTTCCGTGGCTGGGGCCGATGGTTTGTGGATGCCCGGGGAAATCCAGATCGCTTCTTACAGGACACCTGCTTATGAGCTTGGACGAACTGGCGCGGAATTGTTATTAAGTCAGATCGAAGGCAATCTGGAAATAAAACACTGTTCTTTGCCGGTGTGCCAGGTGGATGGCAATACCGTGCGGGCACTGAAAAATTAAAAACTGCTAGTATTAAAAATAATAGAATTTTAGGATGTTATGAATATCCTGAATCCGTGAAAAAGTCAGGATAAAAGTGGATTAAAACTAGAGATAACCTATTGGTGGTGTTATATTAAGGTGTTCTAAAATCTTAAATATAAAACTTAACCCAACAGGTGATCTCATGAAAGTAAAAGTACAGCAAGGTAGAGAAGAAATCAACTCAATTGGCGGAATTTCTTTAATCGGCGGACTGTACAACAGTTTGAAAAGTGTAAAAAAGGCAGATTCAATGCACGCATCAAAAGTTAAAACCGGAAAAATCAAACACAGCGGCATCATCAAAACAGTTGCCGGGTTGTTTGCGCTCGGCAAAAACGATTATGCCGATGTTACTCCATTCCACAAAGATTCGTTCTTCCGGGACTGTTTGAAGTTGAATGCCGTTCCCTCTGAAGCGACTTTGCGTCAGCGCCTTGATGAGCTCGCCCTGCTTCAGGAAATGTTTACCTTAACCCGTTCTGGTAATGTCGAATTGGTTGGGAAAGCTCCCGAATTCGGTTTTGAAAAAACTTCTTATGGAAAATATATTCCGCTGGATATTGATGTGTCGCCATTTGACAATTCTGGCTCAAACAAAGAAGGCGTTTCTTGGACTTATAAGAACCATGACGGCTACGCGCCGATTTTTGCTTACCTCGGGACTCATGGTTATATGCTCAACTGCGAACTGCGCCCGGGAAGCCAGCACAGCAACAAGGGTGCGCTGGAATTTATCCGGCAGTGCCTTGATATGGCAGAAATGCTTGGTGTTGACCTGAAAAATATTCTTATACGCTTAGATTCAGCTCATGATGATTTGGAAATCATTGAGGAACTACTGAAACGCGGTGTGGCTTTTATCATTAAGCGCAACCTGCGGAAAGAATCCAAAGAGCAGTGGTTGAGTTTGGCCCGGCGTGTTGGAGAGTCACACAAGCCACGTCAGGGTAAAACCGTTTTTAGCGGCGAAGCCAGCCATATACCTGTTGCTGGACGTGAAGGTTTACCAGTTTTTGCGACATTTGAGGTTACGGAACGTACAATCGACAAACATGGACAGAACTTACTTATCCCTGATATCGAGGTCAACACATTCTGGACCAACCTGCCGGATGAAGCCCGGACTGTAATCGAACTTTACCATGCGCACGGCACCAGCGAGCAATACCATAGTGAAATGAAATCTGACCTTAACTTTGAACGCATGCCATCAGGTAAATTTGCAACTAACGCTTTACTGCTTCAGCTCGCAATGCTGGCTTTCAATGTCCTGCGCATCCTTGGTCAGTCCGCCTTAAAAATGAAAGAAGCACTGCCGCGCAAGTTCAAAGTTCACCGCAGGCGCTTGCGTTCAGTCCTGCAGGATTTAGTTTATATCGCCTGCAAAAGAACTCGTCATTCAAACTCAATATTTTTAAAATTCGGGAGGCATTGTCCATGGTTCGAAGTTTTTCGACAATTGCATATAAAGTTTTGTTAACCAGTAAATTAAGCTCAAGGAGGGGATAAGCCTATAGGAAAAATGTATCAAAAAATCGGGATTTTTGTCGTCTAAATGTTAAAATCAGCGCCAAACAAATAAAAAAACGTAAAAGGTGCCGATTGTAACGGAAATAGACTGTAAAAATCGAGTGAATTGGCTGAAAATCAGTCAATAATTTAACAAAAAAGAGAATCCGGAAATTCCTTCACGGATTCAGGAGTAAATAAAGAGGTCAATTTTCTTAATCTTGATTTTTATAACACTGCAATTGATGCCGTTCAGTATCTTCATAATCAAGGAAAGAAAAACATTGCCATAATCAACACTCGCAGACTAGATGAAGATGCTCATTATTCCCATATCATTGATGGTTATAAACATGCAACTGAAATGCTACAGTTGGAGGGGAATATAATAAATATTCTAGAAGACAACAAACCTTCAGATCGGGTCAAAGATTTTGTAAGAGACAGTTTCCAAGCGATAAAACAATATGACGCTTTTATCACAACAGCGCCAGACGGAGATAGAGAGATGAAAAGTCACAGACTAGGAAAAATGCAACTCGTTGATAGTAGGAAATTTACGCTCATCGAATTGCTCATTGTAATCGCCATAATAGCGATTTTAGCGGCAATGTTACTACCGGCACTGAATAAGGCGCGAGAAAGATCAAGAGCAATTTCCTGCGTGAATAATCTTAAACAATTTGGTAATGCCATTATGTTGTATGTTGATGACAATAACGGATGGATGCCGGTAAGTTCGATAAATCAAAAACTATGGGATTGGCAGCTTCATTCTTATTTAAACTATGATTGGGCAAACAAAGAAAATAAAACAAATTTCAGTGTTTTTCATTGCCCCGCAGGGAAACCAAATTCTTCTTTTAGTCCTTACAGAAGTCGCGGTTATGGGTATAATCAATATTTATCTTCAAATACTAACGATAGCTCAAAAATAGTAAAAATGCAGACGCCAACTGTCTTTGTCGTAATGGGCGATTCTCGGCGTAGCCATCCTCTTGATGAAGGTTTTGTAGGGACCTCTACAGCCAATAGTCCATGGGTAAAAATCGGTAGTCTTACCGCTTTTAGACATTTTGGAGGGATAAACATTTTATTTGGCGATAATCATGTTACTCCAAGAATGCCTAATACGCCGACCTCAGAAATACCTAATAATACAAGGTGGAAAAATAACCATGGGATTTATAAAGATGGCAAATTTATTGGTGATTAAAGTTGAGAGATCATTGCTATAGAAAACATATCTTCATAAACATTTCAAGGTATAGAGTACCAAATAATAAGCTGAAAATGTAAGAAATCGACAAAAATATGCATAAATATGCATTAAATAAATAATACCAAACAGGAGAATTCGTAAAAATGAAAAACAAAATATTGAAAACAATGCTTGCGGTAGGAGTAATCGCAATATCTTTATCCGCACATCTGTACGGAGAAACTGTTGTCTGGAACGGCAACAGAGACAGCAACTACAACGAACCATCCAATTGGAGCACTAATAAAGTTCCATCCATTGATGATGAGGTGGTAATTGCGGCAGATGCCTTAAATAATCCGGTGATGCAGCAAAGCAATCAATGTACCTCTTTGGATATTAAGGAAGGTGCATCTTTAACTATAGACGCAGTAAAATCTGAAAAAATGATTATTCTGGAGTTTAAAGATGTAAAAGGTTGTGGCTTTAAAGAAGCCAAAGACAGTAAAGGGAAATTAATATGCATTGGTGATGAAAAAAATAGAGTTCTTTTAACCAGTGCCGCTGAGGATAAACCGAATAACTATTGGGAATTCAGTGGAGTGTCTGGTTTCTCGGTAAAAGCCAGCTATACAAGTTTTTGGTACTCGCAACAACCAATATATAAAGCAAAAGTAAGTCTGGAGCATTGTGATTTTGCTTATGCAAAAGTGTACCAAATCACTTTATATAATGCAAATTTATTAAAAAAAATGGATAATTGCACATTACACAGCGGGGCGGGCGGTATATATGCCGCTTCACATAAAGCAATTAATAATTTGGTTATCAAAGACAATATTACAAAATATAATCACGTTGTTACTCGTGGGAAACTGGAATTTATAGACTCAAATTTTAACGAAGAAAAAGTTGGTCACGCGAATGGTAAACGGGGAATAATTGTTTCCAAAAATCATAATGATGTCGAAAATGATTACAAAATATTCATAAATCAGCAATGGAAATATTCTTCTATAAAAAATCGCTTTGCTTCCACAGACAACGTATATCTTAAAGCCACATATCAAAAAGACAAAGGAACATTAGTTATTGACAAAAACGCTGAATGCAACAATTTAACAATAGCTGATGGAACCGTTCTGGTCATTGATAAAGGGGCGACTTTAACCGTAAACGGAAAACTTACAAATAACGGGATACTGACCGAAAATGGGAAACTGATATGCCAAGAGCAATAGGTTTTCTTGCATTTTCCACGGTTGGATAAATTAAATATAATATTAAGTTTTCGCATCTAGTAAGTCTATTATAAATTAATAAGACGAATGGAAATAAGTTCAGAATTTTTGATCAAACAAAAGCACAAAAGGAAAGAAAAATGAAAAAAACCAAAGTATTGTTGTCAATGTTTACCGGCGCTCTTTTAGTTTTTGGATATAGCAATTCGTTATCAGCAAAAGACCCGGACGCAGTAGAAGTCTATGAAAAAAAAATAACAGAGGATATCCCGTTAAAAAGCAGTGAGAATATTGCACCCAGTATCAATTTCATTTTAAGGAATTTTTCCTTTGACAAAGACTGGGACAAACATTTTGTTAATTTACGCGCTGTTGGAATTAATGCAATTACTCTTGAACTTCATGAGGTTTTACAACTTAACCGGACGACCTTGATAGAGAAACCAAATCTTGACTGCATGGATGAGGTTATGAAAGCAGCTGTCCGGCAAAAAATAAGAGTCTGGATAAATTATAACTGGAATCTCACATATAGCAAAAATAAAGATAAAGATGCTAACTTAATGAGCAGAAAATATCTTGAAGGGCAATACCTGCTTATTGATGCCATTGCGGAAAAGAACAAAAAATATGGCAATATTGTGGGAACCTACTGGGACGAGTTGTGGTGTGCAGAAACTTACCATTTTTACCCCGATTATGTAGACGAATTTAAAAAATTTTGTGAGAAGGAATACAATGAGGAATATAGTGGTAGTAAAATGCCTATGAAGCACGACCCTAACAACAAATGGTGGAGACGCTTTGTTGTATTTAAAAACTGTATTTATGAGAATTTTTCTCAAAAACTTTATGATTATAACAAAAAGAAAGGTTTGAAAGTTATGACCCGTACGATCCCTTCGCAAAGCTACGGGAAAAGCGCATGGCGATGGGGGATGGACCCTTACCGTATTGGTAAAATCAGCGATTGTGTCGCAATGTTCCGCTCTAGGAGTTATGAAGGTGACTTTACTGAAAATTCGGTAATAGTAGGTTACAAGGAACTCGAACCATTGGATTTTGTCTGGTCATTGCGTGGATATCCATTGTCGTATTTTACTTACTCAAGGTATTTTCACGATAAGAAAATTCAGGCCAACTTCAAAAAGCTAGTTAAACTGACAAAAGAATGGGTTGGAGCGGAACGACTGGCCGAAGTGGCGATTTTAAATTACCCGGTAAACCTCATCGGCAGTTTTAAAAATCCAACTCTCGTATTCAGAGATAATGAAGTATTGCTCACTAATCGCCTGTCCCGCTATTTTGAAACGGACCGCATTGATATTCGCAGTACCAGATTTTATAAGAAATATAAAATACTGATCGCGCCAAAATATTCCGGTAACTCTATTCCGGCGTTTGCTTACCATGCTTTATTAAAATACGTAGAAAACGGTGGCATTCTGGTCGCCCTCGATACTGAATTTTCCGTTGGGAAAAGAGATTTAACCAATCCACGAAAAGTAACAAAAGAACTTTGCGGAATTGAAACTGGGAAAGGTAAACAGTTTGCCGGTTCAGTGAAGTTTAACAACAAAACAATGCAAGGTGCGCTTGTTTCCGGCGACAACAAACTACAACGGGGAATAGCATTAAGCAATACGGATAAAGTGAAAGTTCTTGCAACTTTGAACAATAAACCAGTTATCACTGAATATAGTTTGGGTAAAGGCAAAGTTATTTACGTCAACTTGGATTTGGCGGAAAGGATAAAAGAGGATAACAAATGGTTGCGTATTTTGGCCGGTCTTATCAATAGCTACCACATTCCGGCAATTACCTCCAACGGTGCAATAAATGTCGAATCTGCGATAAGAAAAAATGAACGGCTCCTGATATCGTTGTATCCAGCGTCGGAAGGGGAAGTTTATGTAGGCGAAGTAAAACCCACCGATCAGCCCGGGGATATTCCTTCGGTTGAGAAACAGATCGGAGAAAGCAAAGGAATAATCAGCATAGATGCGAAAGCATTGGGACTTAATGATAATAAATATCAGGTTTTCCGCCTGTCCGAATATAAAATATTGCCCAAAAGTAAAAATGAATTATACTGGACAAAGGACGATCTAAAAAAAGGCATCCCCGTCAATATCATCGGGGAAGCTGGCTATGAGAATATAGTAATTGAAAAACCTGGAACTACCCACAAGGGAGAAAGTATATTAGCTGAACTGAAGAAGATTGATGATCAACAAAAAGAAGATATACGCCAGGGAAAACTACATCCGCTCGGATTACGGAAAGACCCATTTAAAAGCAGAGTGGAAATCTCAAAATCCGCGTCGCCATCATCATTGAAATGGGAGGGCGCTCTGCCTTACCGGATTTCTGTCAGTATAGATAACTCTTTGAATACCGAGCGTAAAGGTGAACCTATAATAATTTCTGGAGCTGAACTGCTTAATACAGCGGGAAATAAAAGAATCTATAAATCATCTATTCGGGTATATGAAATAAATAAGAACACACAAACAGAAATTGCTTCGCAGGTAAACAGCCCCCGTGGGGAAAGTAAAGTTCTTGAAAACGAGGATGAACTTGTTTTTATAAGTACGCTCAAAGTTGACCAGACTGATTTCCTGATTTATTACAGCGATAAGGAAACAAAAGCTACGGATTATTCAGGCATAAAAATCACAGCCGATAAAGACAAAGACGGAAACTCTTTAGACGTTATCACCACCGGAGTAAATAAAATTAAATTAAATTCCGTTGGACAGATGTGGATTTATGATGAAAGCACAAACCTTCCGGTTGTCAACTTAAAAGGTGTGGGCGATAGGCGTGCTGGCTGGTCCCATCACGGTGCTGGCAGATGCAAATGGTTGATAAAAGGACCAGTCCACTGCCGGATTGAGCTAAAAACCAAAGGTAAACGTGATACTTTTCACAACGTTTATGATTTTTACTACGGTTCGCCTTATATCAGACTCTCTTATTCCAGCGATGAAAAAGATATTGTAAAAGAGATGTTTTACTGGCCTTCAGGGAGTCTGTTAGGTGACGCAAGATCGGCCTCCGTGCTGACAGATAAGGGTTGGCTGAACACAGCTGACCGGCATGAATGGCAGAATATTCAACCATTTAAAGATAAGGTAAAAACGGTAGTTAAACAGGGAGATGCCACAACTCAGTTTGGTTTTCTGCTTGCGCATTCCAATATAGTTATTCCGCCACACCTGTTGATATCAAACTCAAAAAATATGGGGTATTTTATTATAGAATTTTCCGAATACCATTGTGCCTATACTCCGGTGGATAATCCGGAAGTGGAATTTGTCTACGTTCATAACATCGGCAATGAAAAACAGATTGACAGCTATGCTCAAAGATTAAAGCGACCGTTAATCATAAAATTAGGAAAAGAGCAGAAAAGCAAATAAGAACAAACTACAGGAATAAAGTTACACCATCTATAAAACACAACATGTTTGATTTTTATTTGCGCCAATGGGTAATTTAAGAAGCTAGCTATTGAATAATAGATTATGACTTTTAAATTTGTGCGCGCATAATTTGCGCGCAAATTTTATATAACATCAATTGGTATCTAGGGATTTGGACAAGCCGTCAACGTTCCATAAAATTTAAACGTGTAAAGAACACTAATAATAATTATTAAAATATAAAGTTACTGTAGAGTAGCTTTTAAACAAGATAAAGGTAAAGAAAAAGTGAATATTGGCGAACTGATAAAGAACGCAGTCAGCAGTATAAGGTTTAAAGATAACAAGGGTATCGTTTATGAAGTAAATTCAAGACAAAAAAATCGTTTTGTTGATTTTTGCCCGAATATCATCAAAAGTGCCGAGGGTATGGTTGAACTAAATCTAACCGTTAAAAACATTTCGGATAGAACTTTTTTTATTGATGAAGTTGCGGCTATTGATATTTCGAGTCAAAATGCCGGCATTTTGAAACTCGACGGAAACATAAATTCATGGACGATGTTTTCCGCCGGCCTGGGAGCCGGAGTAAAAGATTTGTGTGATCCTTGTCACAATGAAAATAAACTCGATTACTCTTCTCCATATTACTCATTAATCGCTAACCGCAATAGTGGGAAACAGGTTTTTTTAGGCTTTTTATCATTCGACAAGCAACATACTGAGATTCGCCTGAAGGCCGTCGAAGGATTCAAATTTGATTCGCTTAAAGCCGTATGCGGCTTGTACGGATTAACTTTGAAGCCGGGCGAAGAACTTCATACTGAAACTCTGTATGTCAATACTGTTCTTGATCCGGCATCTGCACTGAAAGAATATTTTAACCAGTTGAGACCAAAAGTTGAAGCTGGAAAAGTCATTTTCAAAGATATCATCGGCTGGTCAACCTGGGATTATTATCAGTCAGGAATAACCGAAAAAGATGTTCTTAAAAACATGGAGTGGCTGAAACAACATAAAGAGATTCCGGTGGAATATATTCAACTGGATGCCGGGTTTTCGGATTGTGAAGGCGATTGGCTGGTGACTAATAAGAAATTTCCACATGGTTTAAAATGGCTCTCAGATAAAATCAAAGAGTATGGATTCAGACCCGCTTTATGGCTTTGTCCATTTCTCGTTGCCCCGATGAGTAAAATATATCAGGAACACCCGGATTGGGTGATTAAAACTGCTAACGGCGATCCGCTCGAAGTTACAGGATATGCCGTAAAAACCGTCTATGCCCTGGATTGTAGTATACCTGAGGTCTGTGACTGGATACGCGAATTGGCACGCACTGTGACCGTCGATTATGGCTATGAATACATTAAACTCGACGGAGCCAATGGTCAGGGAATATCCCGACAGGGGGTTCTCGCCAATCCCGAGGTCACCATCAGTGAAGCGATGCGAAATGGTTTCAAGGCATTCAAAGATGGCATGAAGAAGCATACTTTTTTGCTTAACGCAAGTCTTTTCGGCCTTTCTCTGGGCATTGCTGATGGTATGAGAATTGGAGAAGATACCGGCGCGCGCTGGGATCGTTCCAAGATAGATAAACATCGTGGCGAACGAGATGGCTTCGACGGTCCAGGCGAAGTTATCCGCGCAATAGCGGCAACTATGAATCATTACCAGCAACACAAAAAACTGTGGATTAACGATCCCGATTATTTGATTGTGCGACAGCAAGGGAGCAATTCAGAACTTTCTTATGAAGAAGCCAAATCCTGGGCATCTATCGTCAGCTTAAGCAATGGATTGGTGATGCTCAGCGATAATATGACAGAATTATCACCTGACCGCGTGGAACTCCTTGAAAAAGTTTTACCGCATTATAAACAGGCCGCCGAACCAATAGATTTTTTTCGCAAAAACATTCCGTCTTTCTATAGCCTTAAGGTAAAAAACCGTACTGAAAAATGGGATATCATTGGAATTACCAACGTCGATTATCCGGCAAGAACGCGTGAATATTCTTTAGACTTTAAAGCAATAGCTCTGCCGACTGATAAAGAGTACCATGTTTTTGATTTCTGGGCAAGCGAATACAAGGGTGTACTCTCAAATCATTACAAAGTTTCTCTGTCGCCACACTGTTGTCAGATTGTCGCAATAAGAGAAAATAAGAATGTTCCACAAGTACTGAGCACAGACCTTCATATCACGCAGGGTGGCATAGAGCTTGATTCTTGTGAATTTATCAATAATACACTAAAAATCAAAACGACCGATAGAGGAAGAATCGGAAACATTTTTATTTTCGTGCCAGACGGATTTGAGCCTGCCGACGGACTGAAAAAACATTCTAAAAATGTCTGGAAATATAAGGTTAAGTTTGAAGGACAAATCATAGAATGCGGTTTTAACAACTAGCAAAAAAGAGGAAGGGAAATAGCCACCGCTGGGGGATGTTATGGGCCGTTAATGGGATAGAGTAACAACCTTTAAACATTAAATTATTACGAATCAAAAATAGACAAATCATAGGAGAATGAAATTATGGTTAAGATTAGACCATTGCATTTTGTGGACATAATCGGACGTATTGGTAATGATGTGACATCGTTTGAACCATCCTCAAATGGTAATAATTTCCATCATGTTGGCAACCAAATCTTGAATGATAAAGATATTTTATTGGAAATAACCCTGGCACCTGATGATGTATGTGCCCCGTGTGAACATAACCTCAGTAGTGGCTGCGATGCTACGATTGATAGATCTTTCAGACCTACAGCTTCTCCTTTAATGCGAGATTGGGATTTATTGATCAACCAGAGGTGGTGCGAACGGTTAAACATTAAAGAAGGTGATAGGTTTACGGCAAAAGAACTATGCCTTCTGTTGAAGGATCATTGTGACGACATGTCTGAAATATATCGTGAAATTACAGATAATCGTGTGGAAAAAAAAGAGGCCATGGTGAAAAAAGGTATTATCAAGTACTTGAAACAATAATGAGGCGTTATTCTACATTATTATCATGAACTTCTTGAATGGGGGTCGGTTTTGGAATATCAAAATCCATATAAAATCAAGAGCTTTGATATTAATAGAATCTGGGGTATGCACTTGACTGTACCATCCTTTATACTATATTTAGAAGATGGAAGATTACCCCAAAACAATTATAGAATTTCGAGACAGATTTAATTCAGAAGAAGGTTGCATTAAGTATTTAGAGCAATTACGCTGGCCTAATGGTTTTATTTGCCCATATTGTAAAGCTGAAGAATTTTGGAGAACAGAAAAAATATTAATAAAATGTAAGAATTGCCGGAAAAGAACTTCTGTTACAGCAGGAACTATTTTTCATGATACACGCAAGCCTATTCGACTTTGGTTTGAAGCTATGTGGTATATTACAAGTCAAAAATATGGAACAAACGCTTTAGGTCTTCAAAGAATATTAGGATTGGGTAGTTATAACACTGCGTGGAAATGGCTTCATAGGTTGCGTCGTGTGATGGTGCGACCTGACCGAGAAAAGTTATCGGGAAAAGTTGAAGTTGATGAAACGATGATTGGCGGAAAAAGTCATGGGAAACGTGGACGCGGATCCGAAAAGAAAGTATTAGTCGCTATTGCAGTGGAAGATAAAAAGGAAGGAGAGAAAAAAGAGATTGGAAGAATACGCCTTGCTGTTATACCAGATGCCTCTTCTAAAAGTCTTATTAGCTTCATATCTAATAATATTGAAGAAGGTAGTCATGTACGAACTGATGGATGGAAAGGTTATAGTAATGTTTCCGCTAATAACTATGAACATACAGTACTTAACTCCAATGACCTAGTTATTTGTCACTTAGTAGCGTCTTTAATGAAGCGATGGTTAATGGGCACATATCAAGGAGCTGCAAGGCATCAACACCTTGATTTTTACTTAGATGAATATACTTTCAGGTTTAATAGGAGGACCTCTGCATCACGGGGAAAATTATTTTATCGTATTGTTCAACAAGCTGTTACGACAACCCCAGTTAAAGGAATGAATATAATTGGTAAGAACTGAGGCTATGGTACAGTCAAGTGCATACCCCAGTTAATAGAATTCACCTTAAAAACCGTAACTTAATCATGGATGCATTATTATAACATAGAAAATCACTCAAGCATGTAATATAAAAAATCGAAAAAAGAATTCTAAAACACAAAACCATTAAATAAAAAACAGGAGTCTTAATAATGTTTATTGACATTCATGTCCATTTTCGTAGTTTACCGGGTTTTCCACGTAATGGCAATGCCGCCTATGCTACACCTGAACAATTGATCGAACGTTATGACCAACTCGGTATTGAAAAAGCGGTCGTGCTACCCGGTGTCAATCCCGAGTGTTCGTATGTACCTCAATCCAATCAAGAAGTTCTTGAAGTCGCCAAACGTACTGGACGTTTTATTCCGTTTTGTAACGTCGATCCACGTTCGTTGACTAATAACGCGCATGCACCGCTCGGAGATCTGTTGCGTTGGTATAAGGATTGTGGCTTTAAAGGCATCGGCGAAGTTTGTGCCAACTTACATTTTCTCGATCCTCTGGTGCAAAATTTGTTCAAACACGCGGAAGATGTCGGTTTGCCGTTGACCTTTCATATTGGTCCGGAAATCGGCAACTGCTACGGTCTTTATGATCAACCTGGATTGCCACAGCTGGAAATTTGTTTGCAACGGTTTCCAAAACTAAAGTTTTTCGGACATTCTCAAGCGTTTTGGGCAGAAATCGGAACGATGCCTGATCCGCATACTGGCCGTCGCGGTTATCCGAATTATCCGGTAACCGAAGGGCGGATAGCGGAACTGATGCGGAAATATCCCAATTTATACGGTGATCTGTCCGCCGGCAGTGGCTGTAATGCAGTTAAACGCGACCGTAAATACGGTATCAGTTTCATGAATGAATTCCAAGACCGCTTGTTTTTCGGCACTGACATCTGTGCCCCAAATACGCCAACACCGCTAGTGGATTATCTGCTGGAACTACGGCAGAGTGGCGAAGTCAGTGAATCGGTATTTAAAAAGATCGCCAAAGAAAACGCGATCCGCGTTTTAGAATTGTAAGTTAAGATGGGCAAGCAGTACTAGAATGGATGATTTTAAAATTTAATTTATTAAGGAATAGCAAAAACATGAAAGTTTATATTATCACAGACATTGAAGGTATTAGTGGAATAAATGGGCGCAGTGATGGCATCGGTAATAAAATTATAAATACCGAGGTAGCATGCAGACTTCTTACCGAAGAGGTGAATGCCGTTGTTGATGGTCTTGTCGAAGCCGGTGCGGATGAGATTCATGTATGGGATGGACATGGTGGAAGCAATTCGATTCAAATTGAACATCTGCACCCAGTCGCGGATCTCTTTATTTCAGGCGGAGACCTTGCGCCCATAACGTACATAGATTCAAGCTATGATGTCGCTTTACAGATTGGAGCTCATGCTATGATGGGAACACAAAACGGGGTATTACACCATACATTTAACAGCCATGCAATTTCTAATATGTGGCTGAACGGAGAACTTATTGGCGAAATAGGCTCAATCGGACTCCAGTGCGCATACTTCGGAGTTCCAACCATAATGATAAGTGGCGATGTCGCGGCTTGCCGCGAAGCGAAAGATTTTTTTGGTAAGATTGAAACTATTGAGGTTAAAAAAGGCATCAGCAGATACACCGTCTTGAACTATAATCCTGTAAGAGTACGACAAAGACTAAAAGAGGGAGCAAAAAAAGCTTTACTGGCAAAAAATAGCTTTCCGGCTAAAAAGCTTAGTGGCCCTTATGAACTTAAACTCCAACTCATGTGTCCCAATATGGCTGATAATTATGAAAAATCAGGGGCCGAACGTCTAGACCATTCCACTATTTTGCTCAAAAGTAATGATCTCATTGATCTATTTGCCCAAAGAATTGGATGGACGAAAGAAGCGCATAATAAAAAATTTCAAAATTAAATAATAAGGAATTATCATGAGTAAATCAATAAAATGGTATTCAAACCCAAATCCAAACAAAAGCAACGAGCAAGTATCGATTTTATTCGGTGGAGATTTATGTCCGGTGAATCGTTATGAGGAGAATATTTTATCCGGAGGTCAAGTCTTTGATGATTACATCGGTAACAAAATAAAAGAGAGTGATTTATCGGTGGTTCAGCTTGAAGCACCACTTTGTGAAGATGGGCTGACTGCTAATTCACCGCGTGGCGTTGGCTTAAAGGCAGATGGAAAAATAGCTGAATGGATGAAACATATAGGAATAGATATTGCTAGTATCGCCAGTAATCACTTAAGAGATTTTAAAGATGAAGGGGTTATTCAAACCATAGAGAACCTTGAACGTGCGGGAATGCGTTATGCCGGAGGAGGCAAAAACATTACCGAAGCTGAAAAAATGCTGATAATCAATGCCAAAGGGCTGAAAATCGGCTTATGGATGTTGGCTGAAAAAGAGCAAAATCTGGCAACCGAAACCAGACCCGGAACTTCATTTTTCAAGCCCGACACCGATGTATATATAATACCGGAACTCAGAAAACAGGTGGATTTTCTCGCAATATTTGTTCATGCCGGGCATGAATTTGCGTTAGTGCCCTCTCCACGGATAAGAGAATCTTATCGAGCGTATATTGAGGCGGGTGCTGATCTTGTAGTTGGACATCACCCACACGTCCCACAAGGAATTGAACAATACAAAGACGGCTGGATTGCTTACAGTCTTGGGAATCTTGTTTTTGACAATGCGTATGTATCAGCCTGTGATAACACCGACCATGGCTATCTTTTTAGTGTTGGAATTTCCAAACACTCGGTTGAACATATCGAGGTAATCCCTTATTATTTGAAAAATTATACCACTGTAGAAAGTTGCTCGGGAAAAGAGCTGTTAAACTATGAAAACATGCTTAAAGAGTTAAGTGATTGTGTTACTGATGATATAAAATTTATGGAAGGTTGGGAGAAGTTTGTGATATGGCGCTGGAATCAGAGCAGAAAAAATTTTCATCGTGACTTCTCAAAGAATTTTATGGATGACAGAGATGATGAATTTGTATGGAGATTAAAAAATCTTTATGGCTGTCCAACTCACCACGAGCTTATGGTTAAATCAATGGAACTGTTACTGGAAGGAAAAATCTCGCGATGAATAAATTTGTTTTAAAGAAGAAGGACAGTGTTTATGTTTAACTGGTATAAATTAACGTTTTTATTGGGGTTTTTAGTGATCCTGTTTGTGCTTTTGGTCTATGACCGGCCGAAAATCATTAATGACGGTAAAATTGAATTAAGGCTTTTGGCAAATCCACCGCCGGGCTATGAGAAAAAGTTTGAAGAATTACTTGCGCTCTTTGAAAAGACCCACCCCAATATTCGAGTAAAGCATAACAAAGCGCCGGGTAATTATTACATAAAAGTCCAGACGATGATGGTCGGTAAAACCTGTGCCGATGTAGTGCATTTTTCAGGTAAACAGGTTAACTCTTTTAAAATAAAAGATACCCTTTTAAACCTGATGCCGATGATAAAAAGGGATAATTACGACCTTGATGATTATTTCAAAGTTGGCCTTGAAGATGCCCAGTCTACCGAGCAAGAAGTTCACTATCTGCCGCTCGAAGGTAGCGGTACAGTGCTTTTTTATAATAAAGACCTGTTTGATCAAGCAAATCTGAGCTATCCCGACGACAGCTGGACTTGGCAGGATTTTCAGGAAGCCGCGATCAAACTGACCAAAGACATTGATGGAGATGGACGTATCGACCAAGCCGGTTGTGTCGTTGGCTACTGGTGGGCGGGCGCAATCCCTTGGATTTGGTCAAACGGCGGGAATATGGTCAATACACAACATACTAAATGCCTGTTGAATCAACCCGAGGCAATTGAAGCTCTGAATTTTATTCTTGATCTGGAACGCAAACATCATGCCACTGCCAAATCACTCGGTGGCACGGAATCCGCCGGGGTTTATGAAAACTTTGCTTCCGGTCGTATTGGTATGATAGTCGCCCTCGCCTATGGCCTGCCGATGATTATGGACGCGGGAAAAAACAGTAATATCCGCTGGGGTATTGCTATGCCTCCCAAAGGTAAATATGGTCGGCCGATTCGTTATACCAGTTCCGGCTGGGTGGTCTGGAGTGGCACAAAACATCCAGATGAAGCATGGGAGTTGGTGAAATTCCTGAACAGTCATAAAGTGATGAAAGAGTATTGCTTCGATAACTACTATATTCCGGCCAGAAAAAGCATTGGCCTTTCGCCGGAGTTTCGGAACCGTCCCGATACTTCCTTTGATGAAAACGTTTTAATCCAATCATTGCTGGCATCCCGTCCGCTGGATAATATCTATGCTTTGCGTTCGATTTCGAGTGATTTCGGTATTGCTCTCGATAAGGCCCGCCTCGGGATGTCTGATATTCAAACCGAGATGGATAAAGTCGTTGAAAAAGCTGACGCGGCGCTAAATGAGCATTCTTCAAATAATATAGCAACAGAAGGAATAGATCATGATTGAGAAGAAAAAATTAAGAGAGTGTGCGGCGGGATTCTTGTTTATCCTGCCCAATTTTACCGGGTTTATGATCTTTACCTTATTGCCGGTTTGTGCGGCGTTTATTCTGGCATTTTATAAATGGGATATCCTTACCGCACCTCAATTTATCGGATTAGGTAATTTTACCAGATTATTTACTGACAAAGCATTCTGGAACTCTTTTTACAATACTCTTATCCTGATGACCGGCATTCCACTGTCAATGGCGGCCAGTCTTTTTCTTGCACTCATGGTGAATAAAAGTCTGCGTGGCATCATAGTTTATCGCACGCTCTACTTTTTCCCCAGTATCTGTAGCGGAATAGGTTTGCTACTATTATGGCGCTGGATTTATAATCCCGACTTCGGGCTTTTAAATGTATTGCTCTCTTATATCGGCATCGACGGTCCGAATTGGCTCGGCAGTGTGTTCTGGGCAAAGCCAGCGCTGATTTTTATGGGCATCTGGACCGGCATGGGTGGAACCAACATGATTCTTTACCTCGCCGCGCTTCAGGGCGTCAATCCTGAACTTTATGAAGCCGCCGATATGGACGGAGCCAGCAACTGGCGAAAATTCTATCACATTACGCTCCCGATGATCAGTCCAACGACTTTTTTCATCTTCACAATGTCGATAATAAGTGGATTTCAGGGTAGTTTCGATTCTGTTTTTATTATGACCGGCGGGGGGCCGGCTGGAAGCACTACCAACTTGAGTTTTCATATTTACCGCAACGCTTATGAACTTTTCAATATGGGTTATGCATCCTCAATGGCGCTGGTGCTTTTCGCAATAGTGCTGGTGGCAACGCTAATCAACTGGAAATACGGCGGCAAAAAAGTAACCTATTAATTCAATTTCAAAGGAAATAACAATGAGTTTTAATACTGTAAAAAAGATTCTGCTTTATATTTTTATGACTATCCTCGCTATCGGAATGTTGATTCCATTTTTCTGGATGGTTTCAACCAGTCTGAAAGATGGCAATAATGTTTTTGAGTTTCCACCCAAATGGATTCCTAATCCGATAAAATGGTCAAACTATGCAGAAGTGTGGGAAGTCGTGCCGTTCGCCGCATTTGCTCTGAATTCATTTCTGCTGGCGCTTTGCGTTACCTGCGGTCAGGTTTTAACCAGCGCCTTTGCCGCGTTTTCATTTGCGCGTTTGAATTGGTGGGGACGTGACAAAGTATTCTTCGCATATCTCGCGACCATGATGATCCCGGGTGCCGTAACTATGATTCCGCTGTTTTTACTGCTCCGCTACCTGGGCTGGATCGATTCGTATAAAGCGATCATTATTCCAGGAATATTTTCGGCTTACGGCACTTTTATGTTGCGGCAGTTCTTTATGGGACTGCCGACCGAACTTGAAGACGCCGCTCGCATTGATGGCTGTAATCTTTGGGAGATATTCTGGAATGTAACAATCCCTTTATCCAAGCCAGCACTGGCAACTTTAAGTATCTTCACTTTTCTCGGGAACTGGCGCAATTTTCAATGGCCGCTGATTGTGTTGCAAACCTCCGAAAAAATGACTCTCCCCGTAGGATTGGCTTATTTTATGGGCGAACACAGCACCAAGTGGAATTTGTTAATGGCAGGATCATTAATGAGTATCGTTCCCCTAGTGGCGATATTCTTGATTGGTCAAAGATTCTTCGTCAAAGGTATCCAGCTTGGCGGAGTGAAAGGATAGGGGAAAATGCTGAATGCTGAAATTGGGAAGGGGGAATTTTAACCACGGATATCACGCCACGTCATGCGACATGGTTAAAAAATGGTCACGGATGAGAAGAAAAGAAATTATTAGTGTTCATTAGTGAAATTAGTGGACCTAAAAAACTTAAAACTAAGGAGGTAATTTCAAAAGTATTTTTTAAGATTTGAGCTAGAAATAATAGATAGAGTG
>ENA-UOOK01003222-UOOK01003222.1-fermentation-metagenome-genome-assembly--contig:-NODE-3222-length-18797-cov-3.781827_pt1 | contig 18797 bp, 18 predicted proteins | sample MGYA00245777_ERZ724023 | MGnify/ENA primary metagenome ERZ724023 (study PRJEB28704, sample SAMN03018312) | fermentation metagenome | biome: anthropogenic terrestrial biome; feature: soil; material...
AGTTGCAGAAAATACTACCCTCAAGAATGCTATCCTTTGCTTACTTGGGTAACAGCCATTATCTTTAGTTGTCAATGTGCAATTTTATGCAAAACTATAGATGTTATAACAGATGATAATAAGAATAAATATCAAATTCAGGAAGTATCGTCTACATCGAAACAATTAGTCAGAATAACTCATGAAGGTCATAATGAAACTGAAGTATGGGAGGACTCTGCAGGTGATGCTTTTACCCTTAATAATAATAATTTATATCATTATAAATCAGAGGACAATACTCTGGTTAGAATAGACATTGACAGTAAAAGCAATATATGCTTGGCAGATAATGTTTCTATCGAAGAAATTAAAGTAGCAGGTGATTTTGTATATTACACTGATTTAAATGATGGCGGAAGCATTTACAGTGTTAAAATGGACGGAACCCAGCGAGTGAAGCTTACAAATAATTATGCAAGGCATATTGAAGTGCATGGTGATTATATATACTATATAAATTGCAGTGATGAATACAACTTATATCAAGTTAGTATTGATGGAGCAAAGTGCCAATTAATACATAGACAAAATATGAGCATTCAGGTCAGAGAAAGAATAGAGGCCGCTGTAAAAACACTTAAAAAGGAAACTGGTTATAAACCAGCTTCAGATCATTATTGGAAAGGCAATATATTGTACTATAAAGGATGCAGGTACTATATCAATACTAAAGACTGCAATATTTATAAAACTGATCCTTTGAATTCAAAAATCCAAAAGATAGTATCAGAGCCAGTGGCCGGATTTGAAATTATTAATGATTGGTTATATTACTCCATTGCATCTTTAGATAAAAGCGGCAGTAAGGACGATGTACCTGCAACAGCAATACCCAAAGGCGGTTTATACAAGATAAGATTAGACGGTAAGGTAAAGGTATATATAAACAGTGATCGTGCATATAAACTATATATCAATAATAATTTTCTCTTATATAGCATACATGGCGATGAAGACGTACTTTACTTGCTGGATAAAGACCGGAACGCTGCCAGGCGATTATCTCACAGCAATATCAGCACCATTTATGTATATAAATCAAAAGTATATTTTTTATCTGCGGAAGATGATAAACATTCAATTTATACAACAAATAGTAATGGATTAGATAAAAAAATAATTGAAACTATAGACAAAAAAATAATTGATTTTTATATTAATAATGATTGGATATATGTTTTGTGCTATTGTAAAGAAAGCAAAGAAGAGATAGCCTGTAAATTGAGACTTGATGGTACAGATTATCAAGTTATAAAAAGAATTGAGTATTTTAAAGGGCTTCAAGAATAAATAGATCAGAATTGTGGTGGCAGTTTGATGCTATTAGGCAGCTTCCTGTTACAATCAGATATACTGCAGAAGAGCAAGAGAAAAAAGGCGTTTTGCCACAAGATATCTCCACCCTAGTAAATGAAAACTTGCATAAGATCATTATGGGCATGGAGTCAATTGAAAAATGAGATGAAATTGTAAATCAATTGAAAACTATGAAAGTAGATGAATATATAGCGATTTAACAAGCTGCTCTTGATAAAGTAAAATAAGTAAATAGTTGTTGATTGTTTTTATGGGGGACGGTTCTTCAGAAAATGAGGAACTATTCCCTATAAGGTAGAAGCTAAATTAGCCTGTTCTATATAAAATGATAGCTCACTCTCTGCGCATAATACATCATTGACGAAACCTTTACTTTTCACATAATAAAATGGCCCTTTTACATTAATAATACTACATATTACATTTATCGTATCTTTTGGTAAAATTGTTTTTCTAAATTTAGCATTAGCTATACTTATTAAGTATGGTGTTTTACCTTGTACTTCCTGTAAAAATATACTACAACTAGCTTGTGCCATTATTTCACATATGATAACGCCTGGTACAATTGGTTTATCGGGATAATGACCTTTAAAAAACCATTCATCACCTGTAAAATAATACTTACCGGCTACAGTTCCTCCTTCTGATATATTTATTTCATCAATAAGCAACATTGGCTCTCTATGTGGAATTATTTTTTTTATATCCTCTCTACATATTATTTTCATTATTCACCAGCCTCACAATATCTGTTAATTTTGAAACACGAAAATTTGGTACAGTAAATTGCTTAAGTAAAATATTGCACCCAACACCAGCTCTTTTACCAGCAATGATATCTTGCTTTTTATCACCAATTAAAACTGATTTTTTCAAATCAATATGATGCCGGTCTTTTGCTTTTAAAATCATTCCAGGATTTGGTTTTCTGTAAAAGTCATTATCATTTGAGGATGGACAATAATAAACACATGAAATTTTAATATTTTCTCTTCTTAAACAATCAAGCATATATCTATTAACCTTTCTAAAATCATCTACTGAAAAATAACCTCTCCCTATACCTGATTGATTAGTAACAACAATCAATAGATAACCTTTTTCTAGAAAATATCTCATTATTTCAAAAATGCCTTTATAAAATTCAAAATCAGGTATCTTTGAAACATATCCTTTATCTATATTGATTACGCCATCCCTATCAAAAAAAACTGCTTTATTCATAATATTTCCTGAGCTCCCTTGATGATGATTTTTTATAATCTCCTACAATATTTACAATAATATTAAGGTCTTTTACAGTATTTTCCTCTGGAAAACCTTTCTCCTTGGCATCAATACCTCTTGCAAATATATTGGGTTTTAAAAGCTTCAAGGTATTGTCGAAGGTTTTCTCATCAAAACAGAAAACAAAATCTACGCAAGATAATGCGGCAATAATATTCATTCTTTGGTCAGCACTAAAAATCGGCTTTTCTCCTTTGTTTGCAAGAATAGACCGATTGGAATTTACACCAACAAATATAATATCACCTAGCTTTTTTGCTCCTGTTAAATAATCTAAATGACCAATATGAAAAATGTCAAAACATCCACAAGCTGCAACTATAATTTTAAACTGGTATTTATTTCTGAATCTTACAATATCTTTTTGTAATATTATCTGTCCCATTAAAAATCTCCTCAATGTGGCATCTCATGTGACCCTATACACATTTTCTTTTTTAGAGGCGATACATTATTAAATATAGACAACATATAATCTGCACTAACCAAACCCTGATGATATAAACCTTTTGGAGTTAAATAATATCCTTCTTTAGTTTCATATATATACCTATCCTGTAATTGCTTATTTATTTGATTAAAAAAGATATCTATTATATGACTTTTAAAAGTATCAAGAAATAAAGTTTTTGAAACGGACCCTTTCCTAAAACCTATAATCATTGCTCTTTCCTTCTGCTGTTTTTCTGTTATTCGTGGACTTATTCTCTCAATTGGCAGCATTTTCGTATTTAATTTTTTGATATATTTATCAACTGACGACTCATTCTGATAACAATATCGATTTATATATCCAAAACTAGATGAACCGAAAGAAATATTATTGCCATATCCATCATATGTTAAATCCCAAAACTTGGTTGTCTTACCCATTTGGCCATATTCCTGAGTACTCTGAACAAAAAAGTTATTATCTAACAAAAAATTATGTGCTCTAGTAAAAATTTGATACATTTGTTTTTTTGTTGGTAAATTATCACACAATCCGTTTTGTATATCTCTATATAATTTTGTATAAGCAAAAGCAGCTAACTTATACACTGATATGTGCATTAAATTTAAACCTATAGGTTTTTCCAAATCAAATAGAAAATGGCTCGTGTCAGTTCCTGGAAAACCAAAAATCAAATCAATGGATAAATCTGTAAAATTTAATTCTTTTGCTTGTTTTAACCAATTTACAATATGGTTGCTGCTATTCTGTATATGTAATTTTTTACGCAAAACGTCATCAAAAGTTTGGACTCCTGTGCTAATCCTTGTTACACCCAAGCTTTTTAATAATCTCAATTTAGAAAAAACTGCACTGTTTACACTACACTCAACCGTAATTTCACAACGGCTAATATAAAAATTTTCTTTCAGAGCATTCAATATTTTATATAGCTGTTTTTCAGATAGAACACTCGGAGTCCCGCCTCCTAAAAATACAGAACCTATTTTCTGCATTTGAATATATTCATAGGAAGCATATAGTTGTATTTCTCTTATTAATGCATCTATATATAAATCAACAATATCGTTATTTTTAGGAAGCAACATTCTGTTATATATACAAAAATCACATAAACTATCGCAGAAAGGTATATGAATATAGATTGGCACATCAAAGTTTTCCTTCCTTTGATGTACAAATATATAATCCTGTAAGTTATCAGTTTCATTATTTATGTCAAATAACGGATAATTCATAACCGCAACATCATAGGTATTATAATTCATAAACCCCCTCCTATATGACACTTTCAAAAATTACTGCTTGTGCCATATTTCCTCCGGCACACATCACACTGATTGCATATTTTGATTTTCTTCTTATCATTTCATATATAAGAGTTATATCCATTCTTAATCCTGTAGCTCCTATAGGATAACCTAAAGCCAGGTTTCCGCCATTTACATTTACTTTTGATCTATCCAACCTTAAAGTGTTGACAGTAAATAATGCTTGTGCTGCAAAAGATTCATTAATTTCATATAAATCAATGTCTAAGCTTGATAAATTATTCCTCATTAGAATAACCTGTACACATTCATTCATTGCATGGCCTCTTTTACCATCAGATACACCTATAGCTAGTACATCGTGTACAACAGCCAGAGGCTTAAGTCCTGCCCGTAATGCCTCATTATAGTCCATAACAAGCATAGCTGCTGCGCAGTCACACATAGGCGCAGCATTATACTGTGTTAAAACTCCATCTTTTATAAACATTGGAGCAGCTCTTTGAATATCATCAGCAATCCTTTCATATAAAAGCATTTCATCTGCACTAAGTAGATATTCTACATTATCTTTTATATAACTTATTTGTATAATCTCGTTTTTAAAGCGACCATCTTTATTTGCTGCAGCTGCCTTTTTAATACTCTCTATTGTAAAAGCATCTTGCATCTGACGTGTGATATTATAATTTCTTGATAGCATCTCAGATATATAAGCCATATCATTTTCATTAATATTTTTTTTAATCTCATCAAAAAAAGGTATATCTTTTTTTATAGACTTTTTAACATTTTGCTTCATAAAATGAAGTGTGTATGGTGAATTGCTTATCTTTTCCACACTACCTACCAATATAGTCCTTGCATTTTGGGATATAATCTTGCAGCAGGCAATTGCTAATGCCTCATCAGAGGATGCACAGGTTTTACTAACAGTTGCCGCATTAATTTTTGGTGATAATCCTGCCATCAAAATTGCTTTCCTGCATAAATTATCTCTTTCTATTGGAAAACTTGAACCAACAATTGCCTCATCAATAATTATCTTATCGAAAGCTTTCATTGTAATTTGAAAAACTTGAGCTAACAGTTCTGTTTCTCCAATATAATTTAATTCTCCCGGGATTTTACCAACAGGCGTTCTTTGTGCTGCTATTACAGCTACCTTATTCATATATTTACTCTACTCCAAAAATTATGAATGTCATTTAAGGAAACAGCATAAGTTCCCATGTTTTCACAACATACAGCAGCTGCATAATTTGCAAATTGCACAGCTGATTTTAAATCAACACCATTCGCAAGACATAAAGCAATTGCAGAAATCATTGTATCTCCTGCCCCACAGGTATCTACAATATTTGTGCATAAAGATTTCATTTTTACATAATTATTATCCTCATCTATAAGTATAAGCCCATCTTTATCCATTGTTAAAAGCATATTATGTATATGGTTATACTGTTTAAACTTCATAGCAGTTTCTATTATATCATTTAAACCATCAAATTTTCTGCCTATCATATTTTCAAGCTCAGCCAGATTAGGCTTCAGAAGGTATATTCCATCAAAATCGTGTTTTTTACTGCAATCTAGCAGAATTTTCACATCATTTACTTCACATAGTTTTTTTATTTTAATGAATAACTCTTCCGTTATGCAGCCTTTATAATAATTCGATATAATCATAACTTTTGTTTCCCGTATATTATACCTTAGCTGGTTATACAGTTGATTTGATATTTGTTCACTAAGTTTAGCTGTATAATCATTATCTATCCTTACTAAAACTTTATTATCCGATACAATTCTGGTTTTAAGGCATATATCTCTTGATTTATCTGTAATAATAAATGTATTAAATATCCCTTTATCTACCAATAATGATTTAAAAATATCAGATTTTTCACTATCACCAAGCACAGAGAAAAAAGCAACACTGCTACCCATTCTTTTTATATTTAATACTACATTTCCAGCTCCACCAAGTAAGTAATGCTTATTTAAAGGTTTGAATATTGGAAAATCCTTTTGTATTAATGATCCATATATATACTCATCTAATATAGAATCACCGATCACTGAAACCATATTTATATCCTCACATTTTTTATTTTGAATTTATGATTTTTCTGCAAAAATCATTTAGCGTCAGAATCTAGGCTTTTGAAGCGGAATCATATATGATCCTAATATTTTTTTAAAGATAATTTAAAATCTCCTTAATAGAATTTACTTTTATAACATTTTCACGATTTTTAACATTTTCTCTATTTATCCATATGGTGTTCATTCCAACATCTCTTGCTCCCAATATATCTTCGCTCAAAGAATCACCAATCATAAGTGTCTGACGACTTGCTACGTTAATATGATTAATTGCCATTCTAAAAATCTCTGGTTGTGGCTTATTACATCTTGCATCTTCAGATGTAATAACAAAATCAAAATTAAAGCCTTGATTTGTTATTGATTGCTCTAATATTTGATTATCAGCATTTGTAATAAGCCCTACTTTATATTTTTCTTTTAAAAGCCGTATGGTTTGGTTGGCATCACCATAAGCACATGGAGTAGAAAACAAATATGATATAAATTCATTAAACTCTAAAGTATGATGTTTTAATCCATATTTACTGCAAGCATTTCTGTAACTATTCTCTAAAATTTTATATCCTGTCATAAATTCTAAATTAAATTGATACTTAGCTCTTTGCTTTGAGAAATTCATATAAAACTCATTGATTAAAATATTACTGTTTTCTTTATTCAAAAAATCATTAAACCAATTTTTTATTTTTTCGAAAGGTTCTCCAATATCAACCAGAGTACCATAATAATCAAAGCAAACTGCTTTGATATTTAAGTTTCTCATTTATTTTCCTTCCAAACTCCATACTCAATTTTTTGCTTCTTTGATCATTAAATATTATTTTTTTCGAATCAAACTCACTTGACATATTGTCAATTCGTCTCAGTAGCCTTTCCATTGTTTTTCTGTCTCTTTGGGTTATCTTGTCCATAAGTAATTTACCTGGCAGAGACTCAATTAAAATAGCTTCACATGGAGCCAGATAAAATTTCATCAAGTTAATAAATTTTCCACATTCTTCTTTATATTTTGTTGATTGAGCCCATGAAGTTATGAATAAAAAGACAGGCTTTCCAATAAACTTATGCTCATTCAATTGAATAAAGTCAACTACACTTTTCATTGGTTTGCCAATAAAAATAGGGGTACCTATTATATAAAAATCATAATTGTCATAATTACCATAATTAGAATTATTAATGAGATTTACATTTTGAATTATAACCTGGGCACATTTTATCTCTGAAGCAATCCATCTGCATATTTGTTCAGTTGATCCGTACTTTGTATCAAAACATAAAAACCCTTTCATTAACTTACTCCATATAGATTTTTAAAATATAATATTACATTACTTATACGTTCTTCTGAGTTGATTTTTTGGATTAGCTCTCTATATTTTTCTGCAAATACATTTTTAGTTATATTAGGAAGCTCATGTAATAGTGAAAAGCCATCATAATCAGCCCAGTTTGAAGTTAAAGTATGTTTTTCACTCAATTTATTATAAAAATCTGTTCCTGGAAACGGAGTGGATATAGTGATATTTGTACCATATATGCAGGTATCCAATATAAATTTATATAATTCATCAAAAGTTTTTTCATTATCTTCATTTAAACCTAATACAAAACTTCCGATTACTCCGATTTTATGCTTCTGTATTGATTCAACTGATTTTTCATATTCATGCCTTTTTGAGTATTTATACCTGGACTTATTTAAATCAATGAGATTTTTATCATTCAAGCTTTCAAAACCAATTAGAAGTTTACGGCAGCCCGACCTTGCCAAACAATTTAAAAGCTGGCTTTTTTTATAGATTGATATATCTGTGAAAGCATACCATTCAAGCTTTAATTCTTCCAATATTTTAAGCAGTTCAGTATTATAGCTTTCATTTATTAGAAAATTATCATCGGTAAAAAATATAAATGGTTTATCCCATAGTTTTTTTATATACAAAAGTTCCTTTTTTGCTTGAAGGACACTTTTTCGTCTTATATATTTTCCGTATATTCTGGAAGATAAACAGAAACTACATTGATGTGGACATCCCCTAGAAAGCTGAACCGGAATACTTTTATACGGATATTTTTTAGCAAGTTCATACATGGGTATTGGTGATTTTTTTAAATCAGGTCTTTGCTTAGTTATGTAGATTGATTTTATTTTATTTGTGTAAACATCAATTATAAAGCTCTTTATTGTATCTTCTGCTTCACCTATAAAAACAGCATTAGCATAAAGTAATGCTTCATTTGGTAATGTAGAAACATGAGGTCCGCCCATTATTACTTTAACGTTATTTTGCTTGAATTTATTTGCATAATCATATGCTGTTATTGCTTGTGATGTAGATGGAGACATAAAAACAAAATCATATTTAAAGTTTGTGAGAACATCATAATTCAGATCTATATAGTCAATATTAAAATTTTGTGAAAGCATTGCACCAACTGTTAAAAGTCCAAGATGCGGTGTACTCCAAAGCCGTCTCCTTGACTTGAATTCAAAAAGCCTGGTATCGTATAAGTATGGTGTTTGATTTACATTATCTGGCAAGGCTAAAAGTAAAATTTTAGGCATAGTTATGCTCCTAAACATTTTAATAAATAAGTGTATGCTGCGATAAGTTAAGGTACTATATTTCCTAAAAAAATATATATTTTATTAACTTTTTTTAAGAAAAATAGTATATATACAGTTTTTTATGGTATCGGAAAAAATAAGTTTATCTTTGGAAATTGATTTAAGGGCTCCAATATGGCATAGCTTCGTAAAATTATATTCGTGCCATCTATTAATATCCAAAATTAATTCTAAATCCTTTGATTTCTGATGTAAAAGATATATCTTTCTGTTTCCACTTATGTAAATATCTCCATCTTCATCGGCAGTTATAGCAATAGGCGAAAAATTGCTTTTTATACTAATGCCATATGATCTCGTGTTTAAATCTAACCATAATATTCTATTATTTTCAGTATCAGTTACATAAAGAATATCATTATATATACATATTCCATATGGCTTTAAGCATTTTATTTCTTGAACAACTGATATTCTTTGCAGTAAATCTATATTGATTATCCTGTTATTTAAAAAATCAGAAAAGAAGATATTTCCCTTAGAGTCGCTTGCTATGCTTCCAGGTAAGTTAATATAAAGGCCGGTATTATTTGTCCATTCTATTTCATTCCAAAAACCATCTTCATACTTAAATATGCAATTATGTTCTGCGTCTGTTATTAGTAATTGATTCTTACTTGTTAATGTGATAGCCAGAGGTTTTTTTAAGCATATTCTGTTTTTATCACATTTTGCAGGCAATTCTAGAAAAGATTTATTATACATATCAAATTTCACTATTCGTTTGTTTTGCATATCTGAAATATATAGAGTGTTATTTCCTTTATCATAACATATCCCTGATGGATTATATAATCCATATTTTTTGCCAATAAGCAGCTTAATATCTACGACTTTACTCATCTTTCCATACAATTTCTAACCAAATCTGCAAAAGAGGATATATCTTTTATTTTGTCCATATTTAATTCGCTGTCATCAATTTCTATGTCATATGCTTCTTCAATCTCAACTAAGATAGACAATGCTAAAATGGAGTCGATACCAAGTTGTAATAATGGCGTATCATATGTGAGCTTTTCGATTTTTGATTGGTCTCTCATTCGTGATGATATAATTTCTTTTACCTTTTCCTCAATACTTATGTTCCCCATTTCTATCCCTCCAAAAATTTTAACTTTATTTTACATACTCGATTGTTTGCACCATCTAAAATATATAGTTTATTTTTATACACAGTTAATCCATTTGGATTTGCAAGCTTGAATGTACTAATATCTTCATTTTGTCCTGTTCCAATTCCACAACCTCCGACTAATGTGTATATTTTGTTTTCTTTTGAAATCACAACCCTTATACTGCTATTTCCCGATTCTGTAATGTATAAATTATCAGCATCATCAAGGCACACAGCAGTAGGCCTGTTAAGTGCTGCAAATATTGGATTATCACCATCCCCTGTATATCCTGATATTCCATTACCGGCAACGGTAGTGACAATATTAGTCTTAAGATTTATTTTTCTTATTCTATGATTAAAATAATCCGCAATAAATAAATTTTCACTGTTTTTGTCAATACCCATACCATAAATTTCATTAAAGCTTACCTGTGTCGCTTTTTTGCCATCTCCGTTATACCCAAAATGTCCATTTCCTGCAAAAGTGGAGATATATCCATTTTTGTCTATCTTTCTTATAACATTGTTAGCAATATCATTAATATAGATATTTTGATTTTTGCCAATTATAATGCCGCCAGGCTTATTTAATTGTGCATTGCGTGCAAGTCCTCCATCCCCGCTATACCCTGTTTGTCCTGTACCGCAAATAGTGGAAATAATTTTTGTTTTTAAATCCACCATACGGACAGTATCATTTCCAGTATCTGTTATATACAACTTTTCTCTATATACACATAATCCTGTAGGTTTATTAAGTTGTGCTCTTAAAGCTTTTTTATTATCTCCTCTGTAACCGAAGCTGCCGTTTCCTGCAACTCTTCTGACATATTTTCCGTCATAGCAAAGAATTTGATGATTATTTTGATCTGCAATATATAGATTGCCCTTATTGTCCGCTGCAATCGCTTGCGGCTCCCACATTAGGCACATAGAACCCGATACAGACCTTTTTATATTGCCTGCCTCACCCCATCTGCCGATAATTTTCTTAATTGATATAGAATTATCATATATTATTCTAGAATTGTTATGCTTTCTTTCTTCCTCATAGCATACAATATTATTTCGTCTAAAAGATTTTGCCAAAAACAGTGCCGTAAGTGCCTTTTTGCATATAATATCTTTTTCCCCGTTTTCAGGATACGATGCAATACCTGCACTAAAGGTTATTCGTAATGTTTTATAAGCATCACCTAAATGAATTGCAAATCGTTGTTTCCTAAACTTTTTTAAGATTTCACCTACCATTTCTTTAGTCTGGTTATTTGTTTTATCATTCAATATAAAAATAAATTCATCACTATTCACATGAAAGAATACTTTGTGGCATGCAAACTCATTAAAAAAGAAAGTTTTTATATTATTCATAATTCTATTGCACTGATCCTCAGAAAATTTCATGCAATATCTAATGAAAAAATCTATATCGATGATAACAACACTAAAATTATAATTTATGCCTGACAATTCTATTTTTAACCTATTAAGCAGTGTTTGCATATCTTTCACCATATTAATATTATCTTTTTAATTCACATATTAAAACAAGCTTCAAGTATAAAACACTACTGCTTTAGTGAAAGCCTTGATAGAATTTTTGTTCATCACTTGTCATTTCTTTCGTACCAAAAAAACTCAAATATCTGTCTATCTTTCTCTTCAACTTATCCGATACCCAAGGAGTATTTGCCTTGTCATAAGTAAAATCAGCCCATTCTTCTAATGAATTTGTGGATTTAATTCCGTAATACCTTGCAATTTTATATAAAGGTGTGCCAAGATAAGGTGAAAATATAAACAACAGTATTTCTGTTTTGTTATAAATATTTTTAACTTTTTCTATCAGTTTTATTGTATTTTCCGTATCCTCTTCAGGATTCCATGGAAATCCGGCCATGAATGATAATGATGGTAATAAACCATTCTCCTTACACCTTTTTACAAGCTCTAAGACCTGAACATTAGTGTGTTTTTTACTAATCTTTGCTAATACTTCTTCATCACCTGATTCAACTCCCACAATAATCCTGTAAAACCCGCTTCGTTTAAATGATTCAATCTCTTTTTGACTAAAATTTAGAAACTGATGTATTACAACAGTTCCATCCCACTTTATTCCTATTTTATTTTTTTCAAATTCTTCTGCTATAGATAAAGCCCTTTTTTTACTTACGAAAAAGTTATTATCAAAAAAGTGTACAGCATCAATTTGATAATTTTTTTTCAACCATTCAATATCATTATAAACATTTTCAGCATGCAATCCATACCACTTTCTCTTGAAAATAGCTCCTATGGAACAAAACTTGCATGAAAATGGGCATCCCCTACTAGACTCATAGCCTAATACTCTTCTATTTCCCCATCCTTCATGTATATATCTGTCTATTTTTAAATATTGGTATCCGTTAATAACATTGTTTGTCATCTGAAGGTTATTAAATACTACTTGTTGCGTTTTTATAATACTTCCGTTTTCTGATTTATAGATAATATTCGGTATTAAACTTAAATTATCTTTACTCTTTAAGCAATCTGCAATCTTGGAAATGATATATTCGCCTTGCCCTATTACAACAATATCCACCAAACTATGCTTTATCGTTTCTTGCGGCATAAGACTTGCATGCCATCCGCCCCAAATAATTTTAATTTCTTTGCTGTATTTTCTCACCTTTTGGGCAAATTTAAGGCCATTAACAATTTGATAACTAGTAATAGCACTAATACCTACCATAAATACATTCTTAAGTTTTAGTGTAATTTCATCATCGCTATATTTATCAAGGCGTTCATCTACAATTTCAACTTCATATTTTCCATGTAATTGCGAAGCTAGTGCAGCAACTGATAAAGGTATATCTATATATAAAGTTTTTTCACGTTTATCTTCTGAGTCAGAAAAAGAAGGATAAACTAATACAATCTTATTCATTTAAGCCCTATTCCTTTCAAACTAAACTATATCTCCAATCAAGAATTGTTTTGTTATTTGACAAATAACTCTACTTAAACTATCAAAGTCTACTTCATTATCAAGAGTGACAGATTGAATATGTATAACATCACTTAAAATTGTCATCATTACAGCAAAGGAATTTAACTCCTTTTTTGAAATACTTTTGCACCCAATATCTGTTGCTATATTAACAAATTCCGAAATATAAAAGTTATAAATTGATTTTAAACGTGTTTTAATATACTCATCTTTTTGATCTTTTACAATTTTCCATAAATCAATATAAGTTGAAAGCGATTGTGAAAAATCTTTAGAACCCATAGTATAACTATTTGCAAGTATCTTAAGTTTATCGCTTATATTATGGCTATCTTGGATTTTCTTTTTAATTTGTGATACCCATACTTTTCCTGCATATTCCACAGCATCCATCAAAAGCTCTTGATCGCCATATTGAAAAAGAGTATTCAATTTTTCTATATTCAACCCCGTTCGATTAGCAAGATTCTTTATGTTTATTTGCTCAACACCATGCATTAATATTTCATTACACGCTATCTTCACAATTTTTAGCTTTGTCATCTTTCTTACCCTATCCTTAACTCTTTCCTAATCCATTAGCCATTTTTCAAAAAATTTAAGCACTGCTTCGTCGTATTTATCCCCAAGTATTACCTTATTAGTTAAATGATGTGCTTTTTGTACTGTGATTAACTTTGAATTTTCAGACCCTACTAAATCGTATGCATACCTGGCATTTTTATATGAAATTATCTTGTCTTTTTTACTGTGTATTATCAAAATTGGTATTCCTTTAATTTCTTTGAGCCGCTTTATCATCCTTCTGCTCATTTTATAAAAGCCTATTATGTATAAATAGAAGAATAGAAATACTATTCTTTCTATTTTATTTTTAATATTTTTATTTTTTAGTACATATTCAAAATAATCCCTCACGAAAATAAGTGGGCCGCTATCGACAACAATAGCTTTTATCTCAGGCAGCACATCAACTGCACTAATGGCTATTGTAGCTCCCATAGAAAATCCCATTGTTCCATAGGGTCCCTGTATTTCAAGCGCTTTTAATTTTAGAATAAACCGTTTCATGTCATCTTCAAGCGTATATTTATTGCTCTTTCTTGATTCACTTTCTCCATGATTAGGATAATCAAAGCTTACAACTGTATAGCCTGCTTCTAAAAGAGGTTCAATGTAGGTATATATTGAAGTCTTTGAGCCACCCAAATAATGGCAGGCAATAATAGTGCCTTTTGGATTTTGCTTCGGAATGTATTCAATAGCTGAAATTTTTAACTTGTCCTGAGATTGGAAATCGAATTCCCTATATCTGTATGGAATATTCCTTAAATGTATTGGTTTGCTTTTTTTAGGATGACTGCCTTCGTATACTAATTTATATCCTTTGATAATGTTATATGAAATGTAATATATAATAGCTATGCTTGAAATTACAAGAAATATGTCTATTACCATTTTATGTTCTTATAACCTTTCTAATTGCATTATTTCCGTAATCCGCAATATACAAATTATTACCATGTTGTGTCATGCCTGCCGGTATATTAAGCCTAACTTTTGATATGTCAGAGCTATCATCAACATATCCCGCTTTGCCATTACCTATAATGGTTGTAATAATTTTAGTTGATAAATTTATCTTCCTTATGCAGTGATTATTAGCATCGGCAATCAATAAATTATAATCATATAAGCAGACCCAAAATGGTCCATTCAGCTTTGCTTTATAGCAAACATCACCATCACCTGAATAACCAGGTTCTCCAGTGCCACATAATGTTTTTATAATACCGGATTTTAAATCGACTTCACGAATACAATGGTTGCCATAATCTGCAAGATAAAGTGTTTTACCTTCAAGACTGATACATAACCCATATGGCTTGTCCAACTTAGCTAAAATAGCAAATGAGTTATCCCCTTCATATCCAAATTCGCCACTACCTGCTATTGTTGCAATTATCCCATTAATATCAATCTTTCGAATTACATTATTACCATAGTCATTGGTATAAAGGTTACCTTCATCATCTGCCACTATACCTCCAGGGCGGTTTAATCTTGCATTTAGAGCGCTATTTCCATCTCCACTATATCCACATTCTCCATTACCCGCCACTGTGCTTATTACACCATTTTCAACCATTCTTATACGATGATTACCTGTATCAGCAATATACATTTTACCTGTTTTATGAACTGCAACCCCGCTGGGTTTGCAGAGCCTCGACCTTTTAGCACTTCTTCCATCGCCGCTGTATCCGGCTTGTCCGCAGCCTGCAATTGTGCATATTCTTTTATTGTGTACTCTTTTTATTTGATGATTTGAGCGGTCTACAATCAGTAAATCATCATTTAAATCGAGCTCAACCCCATATGGTTCTGCAATAGAAGCAAAATATGCATCAGTGCCATCCTTACAATTACCTTTTAAACTTCTGCCTACTATTGTAGTACATATTCCATTATTTTTTAAAAAGTGCATTTTCTTGTCATCAGCTAATTCAATTCTATTTCTACCATTTTTCTTCGCTTTTGACAGAGCAATTTCGGCTGATTTTAAAAGTAAAAATGTGCCATTTGTGTTTATAGATGAACTTGCTATTCCCATGCTAAATTTTACTGGTGCCTTTTCATAAGGTGGTATAGTTACAAAGTGTGTTAGTTTGAAATCCTGTTTTAAATTATTTGCATGTTCAATTACTTTATCTATACTAATATCTACATATATAATAATAAATTCGTCTCCACCGTACCTAGCCACAGCGGCTTCCTTATTCATTGATAAAAAACCTGCAATCCTCTTTAAAACATCATCACCATTTTCATTACCAATCTTTTCGTTAATATTGGCAAAAAAATCTATATCTATAATTGCAGCAGAAATTAGCTTCTTTTTCTTGAAACACTTTCCTATGTATTGCTCTGCCCAAGCTCTGTTATAAAGTCCTGTTAATTTATCATATTTATATTTCATACTAAAGCCCCATTCCGCCATCCAGGGAAATAACCTGACCCGTCAGATACTGCGGTGACAGTTCATCATCAGCAAGGAAATTAACCGTCATAGCTACTTCTTTAGGAGAGCATAATCTCTTTATTGGTACACCATATAATAATTTTTCTAAATGGTCTTCCGACAATCCATTTAACATCTCAGTTTCCACGGCCCCAGGTGCAATGGCATTGACACAAATACCATATGCAGCCAATTCTTTGGCAAGGGATTTTGTAAAACCTATAATTCCAGCTTTTGAAGATGAATAATTAACCTGGCGTGACAAACCGTTTATTCCACTGATTGAGCTAATGTTTATAACTCTGCCTTTTCGCTGCTTTAGTAAATATGGTATAGCAGCTTTTGTAAGATTAAATACACCGGTTAGATTTGTGTCAATTACATAGTCCCAATCTTCCTTTCCCATATACAATAAGGACTTGTCTTTTCTTATACCAGCGTTATTTACTATTATATCTATCTGCTTGTATTCATTTATTATATTTTTTATAAAATGCTTTGCATTACTATAATCCTTGACATCCATCTGATATGCGGCAACTTTTCCACTGTTGTTATTGCATGATGTGACTACATTTTTTGCGGCAGCTTCATCTACCAAATATGTAAATATGACATTTGCCGCTTTTGCTGATAAATACTCTACTGCTGCTCTCCCAATACCACGGGAGCCACCTGTGATGATTATTGTTTTATTTGCTAAACTCATTTTTTCCTCCATGAAGATTATATTTTTCAAGTCTCTCTAACATTTCTTTGGAATAAACCACCTTTAGCAGCTTAAAAAAGTGAAAGTTTTTTAACACTCCATGATTAATAATAGTTTTTGTATTTTGTAAAGTGCTATAACAATTGAGTGTTAAATTAGAAGCAAAACAGTTTGAAAAATCATCCACAATATCTTTCTCCACTATTCCATGAATAAGTCCTATTTTCTTTGCTGTCTTAATATCAATTCTATCATTGACCATACATATTTTTTTTGCATTTGATATGCCTGAAATACTTTTAATAATATCTATACCCCCATCAGCAAGCAAGCCTCCATACTGGGGATCTGGCAACCAAAACCAGGTTAAAGTTGTTGCAAACCTAAAATCACAAGCCATTGCGATAGAAACTGCCGAACCGATAACAGGGCCATTTAATGACGCAACATAGATCTTTTTAGAATTTATGATTAGCTTTATGATGCGGTATACCAACCTAACCGCCTTAATAATATTCTTTGGGATATGTTTTTTGTCAATAGTAATCAAGCTTTTTAAATCTAATCCTGATGAGAAAGCCGACTTGGTTTTACTTGCTAAAACAACACTGTAAATTTCCTTTTCCTTTTCTGTTTTTAATAAACAATCATAAATTTTGTTTAAAAAACATAAATCCAATGCGTTTGTGGGTTGTCTATTCAGCTTGACAATTTTTACTTTACCTTTAGTTATGGTTTCAATCATGTTAAGCTCCATTCCTGCTACGCGTGAAATGAATCCGCCCTTGCAGGAACAAAACTTTTTATAAAAAAGTTTTCATGGGCTTATTTGTATTTCAATCGCGTGTGCAATTTATTTTTTAGTTTTTTAGAAATCTCATATTTCTTTAAGACTTATCACCATCTATGTGTTTTTGTATTACATCAAGTAAAATATTAATATCAAATTTTCCATTTACTACATCACAACCTATGTTATAAAATGGTACTCCTTTTTCATTGAAGTATTTTTGGAATGCTCCAACCGTCTTAGGAAGAAAAGAACAGTTTTTTTGAGAAAAATTAATTACAATATCTGCTTTTGTTTTTTGGATAATTGTATCAATTTTATGTATTCTTTTATCTATATCAAAAAATAAAGACTGTCTGATTTTTTCTGACAAGTCTTCAAAAAAGCTTTGATGTCTCAGTTTATAGCCTCCAAACATCCACATTTCTTCATATATAAACTTGCAAGGCATAAGCTTTTCCGCTTTTGACAATATGCTGTTATCATATAAAGGAATTAATCCCATCCAGAATATTCTCAAGCTATCTAACCTATCTGAGGAAAGATAATTTTCAATTTTGTTTTTAATACAATAGAGTACTTCTTCTAAAACCTCAACAGCAGTATTATTACCGAAATCATTTTCTATTGTGAAAATCTTTAAGAAATCATCGCTTGGAACAATGCTAGGGTAATTAATTCTATAATCATCTATTTTGCTTTTAAGATCACCTGCCTTATTTACTAAACTAATAACTTCCCTAATACCTTGTTTTTGATTAAAGCTTTTTTTCAAGTATGAATAAGCATTTTCAAAATCTTTTTCCAGAGAATAAACCGACGCCGATATATAATGAATGGGTATATGGTAAACCTCATGTAAATACTCGCATAGCATTACTGCATCATTACATGGATACCTGACTGCAATTATCATTTCAGGTTTTGGAATAATTCCTTTTTCAATTAGTTCAGCAAAAGCTTTTTGATAAGAACATATATTTTTGTGCAAAGGTGAGATTGTATTATTGCTTATATTACTTATATTACTTATATTA
>ENA-UOOK01003224-UOOK01003224.1-fermentation-metagenome-genome-assembly--contig:-NODE-3224-length-18791-cov-4.287681_pt1 | contig 18791 bp, 18 predicted proteins | sample MGYA00245777_ERZ724023 | MGnify/ENA primary metagenome ERZ724023 (study PRJEB28704, sample SAMN03018312) | fermentation metagenome | biome: anthropogenic terrestrial biome; feature: soil; material...
GCCGAACAGATAAATCAGGAAACCGACGACGGCCGCCGGAACCAGAAACAGCAGGTTCAGCTGAATCAGATTCATGAATTTCCTGAAATAGAGTTGGAAAAACCGAAAAAAGGCTGCCTTCTGCGGTTCATCCTTACTCACGCCCGGCCCCGGCTTGTTGTAATTTCCAAAAAAAGGGAAACCTGCCAAACAAATCAACTCCTACAGAATTTTAAAATGGGAAAACAGCTCTACCCCAGCTTCGCTTTGGGGTGGCAGTTGTTGTAGACCTCTTTAAAATGATGGTTGAGAAGATGGACATAGATTTGGGTGGAGGAAATATCCGCATGCCCGAGCATCACCTGAATATCCTTCAGCGCGGCCCCGTTTTCCAGCAGATGAAGCGCAAAGGAATGCCGCAGCGTATGCGGGGTGATCTCTTTTGTGATATTGGCCTGTTCCGTATATCCCTTGATGATTTTCCAAAACCCCTGCCGGGTCATGCGCCGCCCGTTCAGGTTGGTAAAAAGGGCATGTCCGCCATCCGGGCCGATAATTGTGTTTCTCACGCGGAACAGATAATCCGATACGGCGGCGATTGCCGTGGAATAGATCGGGATCATGCGCTCCGCCTTTCCCTCTTTTTTGCAGCACAGCATCCCGGCCGTCAGGTTGACATCGCTCACGTTCAGCTCCACAAGCTCGGAGACCCGGATTCCGGTCGCATAAAGCAGTTCCAGCATCGCCTTGTCCCGGCATCCCTTCGGTTCCCGGATATCCGGCTGGGAAAACAACAGTTCGATTTCTTCTCCGCTTAAAATTTCCGGCAGCTTTCTTTGAATCTTTTCCAACCGGATCGCTTTGGCCGGATTCTGAACGATTTCGCCGCGGATAACGAGAAACTGATAAAAGCAGCGGATCGAGGCCATATTTCTGGTGATGGTGGAAGTGGAGCGGTGGAGGGAGGATAAATTTTTCACATAGGCGTCCATCGTTTCTGTCGTGGCGTCTGCGGGATTTTCCATTCCATTTTCCGCAAGGAAAGCGAGAAAATGTTCCATATCCCTCGTGTACGAATCCAACGTGTTTTTAGAAACGGATTTCTGATAAATCAGGTAATCCCGAAACGCCGAAAAATAATCCTTCATTCTACTTTATTCCCCTCTCCTGCTTTTTCACTTTCTAATTTTCTAAAAAGAAAAAGCCCCGGCAAAACAAACCGTTGTAATCAGGTCGATCACAGCCGCCGCAAAGGCGAGTATCATGATCGAGCCGAAACGGGAAAGATAATCCCAGAACGACAAGGGGGCCGCACTCCCCTTTGCCGCGGATGGCCCGCACGACGACAGGATTTTCCGTGAAAAAAAGATTCCCTCTCTTGCTGCAAGAAGAATGGAAATCATCGAAAGGAACGCCCCCGGCAGGACGACCGCCGCGTTGAACAAAAATCCCTGAAACCCGTAGGCCGCATATAAATAACCCGAGGCAAGGCCAAAGCCAAAGCCCCTGAAAAACGGAACCGCCGGAAGCAAAAACATCCCCCATACCGAAAGCCCCAGCAAAAAACAGACGAAAACAAACAGAAAAACAGATCCCAAAGACGCCGCAAAAACCGCGGCGAACGGCTGAACCAGCCTCGTCTGGTAGTTGCTGAAAAAAAGGAAATCCAGCTTTTCCATCAGGGGAAAATCGGCTTTTCGGGCGAACAGCGATCCGAACACCGTGCCAAGCAGCAGCAGCGCCGCCAGAAACACGACGGCCGGGTTCGCGCGCACCGCATCCATCAGGTTTTTCGCATCGATGATCTTTACGGGCCGGAAAGATTTTTTTTTCGGTTTCTCCGTTTCCTTCCGGCGGTAATGGATCGGGATGATTCTTGTCCTTTTCATGATCATATAATCCTCCTGAGGCGGTATGCCGCTAAAGAATTGTATGTCCGAAAGGCCCGCAATATGATAAAAGGTTTACCTGCCGAGCTCTTCCGCCCTCTTGGTGCAGGCGAGCATTGCTTTGTCGATCATTTCTTCGAACCGGTACTCGTAAAAGACATCCAGTGCTTTCAGCGTGGTTCCGCCCGGAGAAGACACCATTTCGATCAGCTCGTCGGGCGTATATCCGGACTTCAGCATCATCTCCGCGCTGCCGATCAGCGCCTGGCAGAACAGCTTCAGGGACGTGTCGGTGTCGATTCCCTGTTTTGCACCGCCTTCTATCACCGCTTTGGCGAGCAGGTACACATAAGCGGGGCTTGTGCTGTTTACGGAAATGACCGCGTTCATTTTGCTTTCATCCAAAACCGTGACCGTTCCGCACGAAGCAAAAATCGACTGGATGAAAGCAAACTCTTTGTCCGTTACGTCTTCGGAACGCGTAATCGCTGTGGCGCCCTGGCCGATCAGAAGGGGCGTGTTCGGCATCACGCGGATCACCGGGCAGTCGCACGAGAGCAGCCTCGTGACGTACCCCGTGGAAATTCCGGCCGCGATCGTGACGAACAGCTTTTCCTTTTTTACCTCTTTCCTGGCTTCCTCCAAAACTTCCACGAAATTCTGGGGTTTCACCGAAAGGAAGATGATATCGCAGGATTTCACCAGTTCCGGGATGGAACCAGCTGCCAAAAGGCCCTTTTTCTGAAAGGCATCGCGTTTGTCCTTCAGGATATCGTACACCATGATCTGGCCAGCCGGGTGGATACCGGAGCTTACCATATTGTTGATGATGGCCCCGGCCATATTGCCGGCGCCGATAAATCCAATGATCATTTTATGATTTCAACCACCAATTCTCTGATTCGATTTTTGACCGCACAGACCAGCTATCCGCCGCGGCAGAACCTTTTCCCGAAAAGAGAAAGATTCTCACTTAGGTATCTACTATAATACTTTTTCGGCCGCAAAGCAAGAAAAAGAAGCGGAATTTTCTATTTTTATACAATCCTTCAAAAAGAAGGAAAAAGTATTATGTAAACCAATTCGGATTATGTCAACTACATGCAAATGAATATTCCTGCATAAATATACGCGTATCCGCAAATCATGCCAGAATGCGTGCATATTTTGTGGCTTAATGGTTTTTTAATTGCCTGCTAAGGCCGCTTTGATCATGATGGCGCACTCAACCCTTTTCTTCTCCAGCTCGCAGGAAATCTTGTGGGATTTCAGGATGTCGTGCTCATACTGCCAGCTGTTTGCGTTGCATCCGCCGCTGCAGTAAAATTTCGCCCAGCAGTTCCGGCAGTCTTTTTTGCTGTAAATGTTATACCGGGAGAAATCCTCTTTCATGGCGCGGTCAAAGCTTCCGTCCAGAACGTTCCCCATTTTCCAACTGTCGTCGCCCACAAACTGGTGGCACGGGAAGATGTCGCCCTCCGGCGTGACGGCGACGTATTCGTTCCCGCAGCCGCAGCCGCGCAGCCGCTTGATCGCGCAGGGGCCCTGATCGAGATCGATCATAAAATGAAAGAAGTTGAACCCCTTCCCTTCTTTGCGGCGCTGAATCAACAGATCCGCCAGACGCTCGTATTCCCGGAAAATCGCGGGAAGATCCTCTTCCCGGATCGAATAATCCAGCTTCTCATCCGAAACGACGGGCTCCATGGAAAGCTGGTCGAACCCCAGGTCCGCCATATGGAGAAGGTCGTTCGTGAAGTCCAGATTGTGCTTCGTAAAGGTGCCGCGCACATAGTAATCCTTGTCGCCGCGCGTGGAAACCAGCTTTTGGTATTTGGGGACGATCAGATCGTAGCTGCCGCTTCCGTCCGGCTTGACCCGCAGCAGATCGTTGACCTTCTTCCGGCCATCCAGCGAAAGCACCACGTTCGACATTTCCCGGTTGATATATTCGATTTTGTCGTCGGTCAGCAGCACCCCGTTTGTAGTGATGGTGAAACGGAAATTTTTATTGTGCTGCTTTTCGAGCCCGCGCGCGTATTCGACGATCCGCTTGACGACGTCGAAATTCATCAGCGGTTCCCCGCCGAAAAAGTCCACTTCCAAATTATGGCGTCCTTTGGATTCCGCGATCAGAAAATCGATCGCCTTTTTCCCGACTTCAAAGGGCATCAGCATCCTTCCGCGGCCGAAATCCCCTTTCGAGGCGAAGCAGTATTCGCACCGCAGATTGCAGTCGTGCGCCACATTCAGGCACATGGATTTGACGGGGGCATCCTTCATCATGCCGCAGAATTTTTCATATTCATCGGCGGAAAAGAGAAGGCCTTTTTGATAAAGCTCCCGCAGCTCGCCGTAGGCTTCGTCGATCTGTTCCCCGCCGTATTGTCCCTTCAGGGCTTCCTTCATTGCGGCAGGCATCGTTTCCGGGACGGAATCGTCGAGAAAATCGAGCATCCGGTACGGCAGCTCCTCAAAAAGGTGGACGGCCCCGCTGTTCGTGTCGATAACGATATGATAGCCCTTCAGATTATATTTATGTATCATTTTACTTTTCTCCATTTACGCAAAATTTAAGGGACAGAACTCTGTCCCTTAAAAAGCTGTTTCAGTTAGGAATGCGGTTACGCCCTTTTGGCGTTTTCACATTTCTGGTTCGCTACGGTGCAGGAGGTTTTGCACGCGGACTGGCAGGAGGCCTGGCATTCGCCGCAGCCCCCGATGACAGCGCTCTCTTTTAAGTTGGCTTTATTCAAAGTTTTAATCTGTTTCATTTTGACGATCTCCATTTCCATAAAGTAGATTTTTTCTTATATGATTGCGTGAGGCCCCGAAATACGCGGAGCGCTCATCACTGCCCTTTCAGACGGCTTCGCTTCCGCTTCCGCCGTGAAGGTTATGATAGCACATATTATAGCACAAAAGCCGGCGATTGAAAAGATTATTTTCTCTTTGATCTCCGATTGACCGCCCAAATCCCCGCAATTGCGCCGATCAGAACCATAATCAGGCCTTTTGTCGCCATAAAGGCCGACATGCTTTCCTGGGTGATTGCGAGCCCGGCGAGGAACAGAAGCAAAAACAACAGCAACGCGGCGCAGGCCCCGTAAAGCAGGCCGCGTTCCCGCGAAATTTTAGCCGCAGCATATCCCGCAAACAAGGCGCCCAGCGCGGAAATAAACACAGTGATCGGCGGAATGATCCCCTGCGGCATGCGCTTGGCGACAACAAGCGCGAAAGAAAGGCCGATCAGCAGAACCATGCAGACCGCGGCGCCCACGACTGCCCCGATGACGATCGGCCGCAAAAAATTCACGACCGGATTTTCCGCGCGTTCCCTGCGCTCTCTTCTCGTTTTTGCCCTTTTCATACGACACCCCTCCTGCGCGTTTCTCTCTTTTCATAGATATTCGCAAAAGGGGGCAAATATACTATAGCATTTCCAGATAAGACGCAGAATTTGTTTTTGGTCCTCCCCGCCTTTAGAGGGGGAGAACCAAATCCGGATCCGCAATCATAAGTGGAATTGCTGTAAAATCAGCCGATTTAGTCTTTTTCGTGAACCGTGAGGATTTTCCCGAGCGCCCAGCGCTTGATGATGATTTTATTGCGGTCGATCCCGGTTTCGATGACGAAACTGTCGCTTTCTTCCTTGATCGCGACAATACGGCCGACAACACCGCCGATGGTGACGATCTCATCGCCGATTTGTACGTTCTTGCGCATGGCCTCTTCCGCTTTTCTCTTCTTCTGCTGGGGGCGGAAGAAAATCAGATAAAGCGCACCGAACAAAAGAATATAAACCACAACGATTGTCCACATGGAATTGGAACTCGCACCCGATGCAGCAGCGGCCGTGGCGGCCAAGGGCATGAAATGATCCATAAATAACAGCACCTCCATTTAATGTTTTGATTATAGCAACAAATTAGGTGTCATGCAAGCAAATTTAGATTCTTTGTCCAACTTTTTCGATCTGCTCGCGGTAAAACGACTCAAAAGAGCCGCAGTCCAGCGCTTCCCGGATTTTTTCCAGAAAGGTATTGTAGAAATAAATGTTGTGCATGACGGCAAGGCGCATCCCGAGCATTTCGCCGCTTTTGAACAGATGGTGGAGATAGGCCCGCGTGAAATTCCGGCAGACGGGGCAGCCGCACTCCGGGTCGAGCGGGTTCTCATCCAGCTCGTACTTGGCGTTCATCAGGTTGCGGCGGCCCTCCCAGGTGAAGATATGGGCATGGCGCGCGTTCCTTGTCGGCATCACGCAGTCGAAAAAGTCGACCCCTCTGCGCACCGCCTCCAGAATATTCGCGGGCGTGCCGACTCCCATCAGATATCGGGGCCTGTCCTTCGGCATTTCAGGCTCGACCGTTTCGATGATATGGTACATTTCCGGTACGCTTTCCCCCACCGCAAGGCCGCCGATCGCATAGCCGGGAAGGTTCAGCTCACGGATTTGCTTCATGTGCTCCACCCTCAGGTCCTCGAACGTGCTTCCCTGATTGATCCCCCACAGCATCTGATCGGGATTGATCGTCTCCGGCAGGGTGTTCAGGCAGTCCAGTTCCGCCTTGCAGCGGACAAGCCAGCGCGTGGTGCGCGCGCAGGAATTCTTCACATAACCGTACTCGGCGGGGTTCTGCACGCACTCGTCGAACGCCATGGCGATGGTGGAAGCGAGATGCGACTGGATCCGCATGCTCTCCTCCGGCCCCATAAAAATCCTGTGGCCGTCGATATGGGATGCGAACGTAACCCCTTCTTCTTTTATATTGCGCAGCTTTGCCAGAGAAAATACCTGAAAACCGCCGCTGTCGGTCAGAATCGGGCCATCCCACCGGGTAAAGCGGTGCAGCCCCCCGAGCTTTTTCACCTGAACGTCACCGGGACGCAGGTGAAGATGATAGGTATTGCACAGCTGGACCTGGCATTTCAGATCTTTCAGGTCAAGCGCGGAAACGGCGCCCTTGATCGCGCCGCAGGTGGCCACGTTCATGAACGCGGGCGTCTGCACCGTGCCGTGCACGGTGGAAAGCTCGCCTCTGCGCGCGGCTCCCTGCGTTTTCTTCACAGTAAACATCGTCGGCTTCCTTTCAATAGAGAAACATCGCGTCCCCGAAGCTGAAAAAGCGGTATTTTTCCTGTACGGCGACCCGGTATGCGTTCAGGATCGTCTCGCGGTCGGCAAACGCGGAAACCAGCATGATCAGGGTGCTCTCCGGCAGGTGGAAGTTCGTGATCAGGCCGTCGAGCACTTTGAACCGAAATCCCGGGTAAATAAAGAGGTCGGTGAATCCGCCGCTTTCCTTGATGCAGCCTTCCCGCTGGGCGACGGATTCCAGGGTGCGGCAGCTCGTCGTCCCGACCGCGATGACGCGTCCCCCGCTCTTCTTGGTGCGGTTGATCAGATCGGCCGTTTCCTGCGGCAGCCAGTAATGCTCCGAGTGCATTTTGTGCTCGGAAACATTATCCACGCTGACCGGGCGGAACGTTCCGAGCCCGACGTGCAGCGTGACGAATCCGATGGAAACGCCCTTATCCCGGACGCGCTGGAGCAGTTCCTTGGTAAAATGGAGTCCGGCCGTCGGCGCGGCGGCCGAACCCACCTCGCGGGAATACACCGTCTGAGAGCGCTCCTGGTTCTCCAGCTTTTTCTTGATGTACGGCGGCAGGGGCATCTGGCCGATTAGATCGAGCACCGCGTAAAAATCGCTTTCGTGGCGGAATTTTACCAGCCGGTTTCCCCCTTCCACGATTTCAAGCACCTCGGCTTTCAGAAGGCCGCCCCCGAACGTGAAATGCGTGCCCGGCTTTGCGCGCCGGCCCGGGCCGGTCAGCACCTCCCACACGTCGTCCCCCTTCGGGGAGAGAAGGAGGAATTCCACCTTTGCGCCGGTGTCATCCTTGATCCCGTAAATTCTGGCGGGCAGAACCCGCGAATCGTTCAGGATCAGGCAGTCTCCGGGCATAAGGAAGTCGACGATATCATAAAAATGTTTATGGGTGATCTCCCCGTTTTTTCGGTTCAGAACCAAAAGCCGGGAAGCGTCCCTCGGTTCGATCGGTGTCTGTGCGATCAGCTCTTCCGGCAGATCGTAGTCGAAATCTTGTTTTCTCAGGTTGGTTTCCATTTTTTCAAATCTCCTAATTTTTTATGCAAAATCTATTATAATTAAATTGACAACCAATAGCAATACATGGTATGATAATACAGATCAAAATAAAAGATAGAGGCGCGTCTTTAAACAGTAGCAGGATGAAGGTTGCCGCAACCGTTGAGAGCTTGTGAAAGGTAAAGTCGCCGAAGGGAATGCCTGGCAAGCGTTTACCTGGTCATAAGCTGCGAACAGCAGTATGACTGTCATCATACAATGTGATGGAGTGCTATCTGATGAACAGCCGCAAAGGGCAGCATCGCATAGCTTTTATTATATTGGATGGATGACCGGTTTTCAACCGGCTTTTTTATTTTGAATCTAAATTCTGCCCTTTTAGGAGGATCATCCCATGAAACAGTTTAAGGTCGGCATCATTGGCGCAACCGGAATGGTCGGGCAAAGATTTGCGACCCTTCTGGAAAACCATCCCTGGTTTCAGGTAGCCGCTCTGGCGGCCAGCGCGCGCTCCGCGGGAAAAACTTACCGCGAGGCAGTCGGGAAACGCTGGGTGATGACCACCCCCATCCCCGAGAAAATGGCCGGCATGACGGTTCTGGATGCTTCTGCGGATATCGAAAAGATCGCATCCACGGTGGATTTTGTCTTCTGCGCCGTGAATATGAAAAAAGAAGAAACCAGGGCCCTGGAAGAAGCCTATGCCAAAATGGAATGCCCGGTCATCTCCAACAACAGCGCCCACCGCTTTACGCCGGACGTCCCGATGATTGTGCCCGAAATCAATGCGGGCCATGCGGAGATCATCCACGCTCAGAGAAGGCGCCTGGGCACAAAGCGCGGATTCATCGCCGTAAAATCCAACTGCTCCCTGCAAAGCTACGTTCCCGCCATTCACCCGCTGATGGATTTCGGCGTGACAAAGATCCTCGCCTGCACCTATCAGGCGATTTCCGGCGCGGGAAAAACCTTTGAGAGGTGGCCGGAAATGCTCGACAACGTGATTCCTTATATCGGCGGCGAGGAAGAAAAATCCGAGCAGGAGCCCCTGAAGCTGTGGGGTCATATCGAGGGCGACCATATCGTGAACGCGACGACTCCTTCCATTACGGCGCAGTGCCTGCGCGTCCCGGTTTCCGACGGCCATATGGCGGCCGTGTTCGCCTCTTTTGAAAAGAAGCCGGAAATCGAAGAAATCATTTCCCGCTGGGAAAACTTCAAGTCTGTTCCCCAGGTGCTGGAGCTGCCGAGCGCGCCCAAGCATTTTCTGCACTATTTCCGCGAGAACGACCGTCCGCAGACCCGCCTGGACCGCAACCTGGAAGGCGGCATGGCGGTTTCGATGGGCCGCCTGCGCCCGGATACGCAGTACGACATCAAATTCGTCTGCCTTTCCCACAACACGCTGCGCGGCGCGGCGGGCGGCGCGGTGCTTCTGGCCGAACTGCTCTGTGCCCAGGGATATCTGGATTAACGTGATTTGACGAAAACTGGAGGCTGTTTTCCATGAAAAAGGTTATTTTTACCGGTTCCGGCGTTGCCATTGTCACCCCGATGAAGCCGGATGGCTCCATTGATTTCGAGATGATCAAAAGGCTGATCGAATTCCACCTTGAAAACGGAACGGATGCCATCATCTCCTGCGGGACGACCGGAGAATCCGCCACCTTGAACCACGAGGAGCACTGCAAGGTGCTGGAGTGCACGATCAATGCCGTCAACGGCAGGGTCCCCGTGATCGCCGGGGCCGGAAGCAATGACACGGCCTATGCCGCGGAGCTTTCCGCAGAGGCGAAGAAACTGGGCGCGGATGCCCTGCTCAGCGTTACCCCGTATTACAACAAAACCTCCCAGGTGGGGCTCGTCCAGCATTACCGCTACATTGCGGACCGCGCGGACCTGCCGATGATCCTGTACAACGTCCCCTCCCGCACCGGATGCAACATCAAGCCTGAAACCTATCTGGAGCTTTCCAAAATCCCCAGCATCGTCGCGATCAAGGAAGCGAACGGGGACCTGTCCGCCATCGCCAGAACCGCCGCGCTCTGTGGGGACGAGATGGCGATCTATTCCGGGAACGACGACCAGACCTTGCCGATCCTCTCCCTTGGTGGCAAAGGGATCATTTCCGTGTTCGCCAACATCTGCCCGAAGCAGATGCACGACATCTGCCGCCTGTTCTTTGAGGGAAAGCTGGAGGCGAGCCGCGCCATGTTCCTGGAATACCTGGATCTGATGAACGCCCTGTTCACGGATGTCAACCCCATCCCGGTCAAAGAAGCGATGCGCATGATCGGCTTCGAATGCGGGGAATGCCGCCTGCCGCTGGCTCCGATGAACGACGCGGCAAAAGCCTCTCTGCGCGCGGTGCTGAAAAAGCATGCCCTTGTTTGAGCCCCGTTTTTAAAAAGTAAGGAATGAAACAATAAAAATGAAAAGAATTATCATAAGCGGCTGTAACGGAAGAATGGGAAACCAGATCTCGGAAGGGATCAAGGCGCGCTCCGACTGCATCACGGTGGCCGGCGTCGACGTGAACGGCAGTGCGAAAAAGGAATATCCCGTTTTTTCCAGGCCGTCGGAAATCAACTGTGAAGCGGACGTTCTGATCGACTTTTCCAATCCATCCCTGCTCTCTCCCCTCCTGGAATTCGGCCTCGCCCGTAAAATGCCGCTGGTGATCTGCACGACGGGCTATTCCGAGGAGCAGACGGCCCAGATCCGCAAAGCGTCGGAGCGCATCCCGGTTTTTTATTCCGGGAACATGTCCCTCGGGGTCAACCTTGTGATTGAGCTTGCAAAAAAAGCCGCGGCCGTTCTGGGGGACCAATTCGATATCGAGATTATCGAAAAGCATCATAACCAAAAGCTGGATGCCCCCAGCGGGACCGCGCTGATGATTGCGGATGCCATTTCTGAAATTCGGGATGGAAAAACGAATTATGTGTATGACCGCCATTCCCAGCGGAAAAAGCGGGAGAAATCCGAGATCGGCATCCATTCCATCCGCGGCGGAAGCATCGTCGGCGAGCACGAGGTTCTGTTCGCGGGCCCGGGGGAAGTCATCAGCATCTCCCATTCCGCCCAGTCCAAAGAAATCTTTGCGACCGGTTCCATCAATGCGGCGCTTTTTCTGGCGGGGAAGCCGGCCGGGCTTTACCGGATGGCGGACCTGATCAGCAAGGAGGAATAAAAAATGTCCACTGCTACCGTCACTTCTTCCAGTGAAATCACTTTGGTCACCCTGCAAAAGTGTCCCGCGGATATTTCCTTTCTTTCCGGGATCTTTCAAAAAATATCGGAGCTCGGAGTCAACATCGACATGATTTCCCTGGCTCCGGCACACGGCGCTTTCACCTCTTTGTCCTTTACCATTGCGGACGAGGATCTCGGCAGGATTCTGGAGTACACCTCCGAGCTGCAGGAGCGCCACAATATCAAAATGATCGTCAGCAGCGGCAACTGCAAGATTTCGGTATATGATCCGCATATGAAAAACACGCCCGGCGTGGCCGCCAAAGTGTTCGCCGCGGCCGCCGACGTTTCCACCGATGTCCGCATCATCACCACATCCGAAGTGGAGATCTCGCTTTTGGTCACACCGGCGGACTTCAATGAAACGCTGGATGCCATGGAAAAGAAAATGAATGCCGAAGGCTGAATTTTTATAAAATCCGTTAGAAAATCAAAAATGACAGAAGGGGCTGTTGCAAAACGAAAGTTTTGCGGCAGTCCCTTCTTCTCTTATCCGGCCCAATATACGATGACCGGGAAAATATAAATTCCCACAAAGACCAAAGCGGCCAGCAGCTTGAAAAGCAGGAAAACAAAATCTTCCAGAATACCTCTCAAGCGGGGGAATTTCCGCTTTCTCAAAGCGTACAGCAAAAACGGGAGAAGCACGACGCCAAACCCTGAAATTACGATTCCCGCCCGGAAACCCGGCGGAAGATACCGAACGCTTACCTGATTTTCCCCATCCGAAAGCTTGATCGCCATGAAGTCGTCAAAGACGCGGAAAATCTGCGCATCCTTTCCGTTGACGGTGGCCGTGTATCCCTTCTGGAACGGCAGCGGCAAGAAAAGGTACCGGTCGTTCCCCGAAGCGGTCACCGTCCCGGAAACGGCGTTCCCCTGCTGTTTCAGGCTGACGCTCGGCGCGCTGTCCAGTGCGGTGCCGAGCGTGCTCAGGTCCATGCCGTAAATGCCGAAGGACTTCGCGGAAACATCTTTATAAACCGTCAGGCGCACCCGCACCAGCTCATCGGTAAAGGTGCCGAGGTTCAGCAGACCGTTCTCCTTTTGGGCGGGATACATCGACTGAACGGTGCGGTCGTTTACCGAAACATGGAAGCTGTTGTTGATGGGCTCCGAAAGGTTGTTCGTCAGCTTGTCGAAGCAATCGAGATAAAGGGTCTGCGTCCCTTCCACCAGGATGTCATAGGAAAGCGTGCCGTTCGTTTCCGGATCTTCTTTAATCATAACGGTTCCGTTTTTCGTTTTCGTGCATTTCAGGTTTTCAGACGAGGAATACTCATACTCCGTCACCAGCTTTTTGGACGAATGAAAAAGCTGTTCAAAAATACTCTGCTGAATTTCCATGCGCGTCGCATCCGGAAGATCTTCCGATTTGGAAATATCCTGGCTGCTCATCACGGTTCCGAAGGACATCCGGTATTTGTTTTTCAAAATGGCATACCAGTCGTTCTGGTACACCACGTCGTCCTCCGGCTTCACTTCCCGCGACTGGACGACCGTATAGCGGTTTCCGAGCAGAGCGTCCGTCAGAAGGGAGCCGTCCTGGGAGCCGACCTCCATCCAATAGGAGGAATACCCCAGCTTTTTCATCGTGAACATATAATCCTCGTCCGTCAGCGAGGTGTAATGGTTCAGGGTGGGATATCCCAGGCCGCCCATCAGATTCAGGTCAAAATATTTATGGCTGTTCTTCACCCGGTAAAGGCTGTCGTCGCTGATCCGCCCGCTCAGGTCGAACACCGGCTGGTAAAATAGATCCGGATTGGCGGCGGAGCCGATGAAAACGCTGCCGCTGAACAGGGATTCGCAGACGACCGCGAGGATCAGGAAAAAGGAGAACATCCCTTTCGTCAGCATCTGGTTGCGGTAGAGGTACATCAGCAGAAAATACGAGAGCACGGCCACGGCCGTGAAAATCAGGAAAGTCAGGATCGAGGTCTGGTCCAGCCACAGGGCCCTGGTGTAAATGGTAAGGTCTTCAAACCGGTAGGTGATCAGCATATACGCCACGAGCGCCATGGAGCCGACGAGAAAAAGGCCGATCACAGCCCCGGGAATCTCCTGCCGGAAAGGAAGATCCCCGGACCCGTTCAGGTCGGAAATCGCTTTGGCCAGAAAAATCAGCCCCAGAAAGACAGGGATATAGCCGTAGCGGGCCGGGAACGCCTGATAGCTTCCCGTATGCCACATCTTGTTGACCGGCTCGATAAAGATGGGGACGACCGTCAATAACCAAAGAACCAGAAGGGCCTTTGTCTCCCGGCCGAAGCTCTGCCCCTTCAAGATGGCGATCGCTGCAAACACGCCGCCGCTGCACAGCAGGATCGGAAGCGTCGTGTAATAATGCGTCATGAAGCTGCCGGAAGCCAGGTTTTCCAGGATGCCGATGGTGCGCGCGGACGACAGGTACTGCAGAAACGACGGAAGCCATACCGCCGCCGTAATCAGCATGGTCAGAAACGCCGAAACGCCCAGAAGAAAAACCGTCCTCTTTCTTTTTTCCCGGTCTTTTTCGCAGAAGAACAGGAAAAGGCCGAACGCCAGAATCAGAAAGACGACCACCATATAGGTCAGGTAAAAATTCAGCACCAAAACGGCGGAAAAAGCCAAAACAAAACACAGGATCCGCCCCTCCCGCACGAGCAGGTCCACCCCGATCAGAAGGATGGGGAACATCGCCATCACATCCAGCCAGACCATATTCTGAAAATAGAGCATGGTGTATCCGCAGAACGCATACATGACGGAAAGGGCGGTCACCTGCACGGTGGACAGGTTCCGGAACCGCCTCTGGAAAAAGAGAGCGGCGGTCAGCGAGCAGACGCACATTTTCAGCAAAACCAGGATGTTGGCGAACAGGTACATCTGCGCGGCCGGAACCAGCAGCACCAGAAACGTGAACGGGCTTGCGATGAAAAAGAAAAAAACGCCCCAAAAACTCATGCCGCCCGCATTTTGCAAATTGAGCAGCATGTCCGAATTGCCTGATATGATGTTTTTAAAATCCAGAAGGAACGGAATGACCTGCTGTTTCATATCGCACCAGGCCAGCGTCTGGTCGGAAAACGGATAAAGCTGGAAAAGGAAAAACAAAAGCAGTGTCACCGCGGCAGTGGTTGCCGGCGCCGCCAAACACCGTTTCCTCATGGCCTTTCCCCCTTCGTTTTACCCGATTTCTTTCCAGTTTATAAGGAAATTATGACTTTAAGATGACTTTATGATAAACTTTTTTCCCTTTTTTGATGATAATAAACCCTTTTTCAAAAGCATCGGACGAGAGTTTTTCCGAAACGGAATCAATTTTGCGTCCGTCTACGGAAATTCCGCCCTGTTCGATCAGCCGGCGTCCTTCGCCCTTCGACGGGATCAGGCCGGTTTTCAGCAGAAGCTCGGTCATGAAAATCCCGTCGTCGGAAAGGTCCTGCGCGGAAATCTCGGTGGACGGCATGTGGTCGGTGTCCGACCCCGCGCCGAACAGCGCCCTTGCGGCCTCCCGTGCCTTCACGGCCTCTTTTTCCCCGTGGATCTCCTTTGTCACTTCGAACGCAAGCACTTCCTTCGCGCCGTTCAGCTCGCTGCCGGAAAGCTTTTCATACTCCGCGATTTCCGAAAGGGGCAGGAAGGTCAGAATCTTCATGAAACGGATCACGTCGGCATCATCCACGTTGCGCCAGTACTGGTAAAAATCAAACGGAGAGGTTTTTTCCGGGTCGAGCCAGACGGCGCCCTTTTCGGTTTTCCCCATCTTCTTGCCCTCGCTTGTGGTCAGCAGGGTAAAGGTCATGCCGTAGGCTTCCTTCCCCTTCGCGCGGCGGATCAGTTCCACACCGCCGATGATGTTGCTCCACTGATCGTCCCCGCCCATTTCCAGAACGCAGCCGTAACGGTTGTTCAGCTCCAGAAAATCGTAGCTCTGCATGATCATGTAATTCAACTCGAAGAAGGAAAGCCCGCGCTCCATGCGCTGCTTGTAGCACTCCGCGGCGAGCATGCGGTTGACCGAAAAATGGACGCCGACCTCGCGCAGGAACTGAATATAGTTCAGGTTCAGAAGCCAGTCGCCGTTGTTTGCCATGATCGCTTTCCCATCCGAAAAGTCGATCAGGCGCGACATCTGTTTCTGGAAGCAGGAAATATTGTGCTCGATTTCCTCCCGGGTCATCATTCTGCGCATGTCGCTTTTTCCGGAAGGGTCGCCGACCATGCCGGTTCCGCCGCCGAACAGCGCGATCGGGCGGTGTCCGGCCCGCTGCAGGTGCGCCATGACCATGATCTGGACAAAATGCCCTACGTGGAGGCTGTCCGCTGTCGGGTCGAACCCGATATAGAATGTGACTTTTTCCTTGTCGAGAAGGTCTCTCACCCTCTCCTCGTTCGTCACCTGGGCGATCAGGCCTCTTTCCTGAAGTTCCTCAAATACTCCCATGTCTGAAAATCCTCCATTCAAATTTCAGGGGGAACAAAAACGCCCCCTGCTTTTTTTGCAGAGGGCGGAAAAATCCGCGGTACCACCTCAGTTCACCGCGGCCTCACAGCCGCGGCCTTACGGGTACGGAATTCCATACCCTTGTGCGGTAACGTGCACAGCACCCGGCCGGGCCTAATGAATCTTTCTCAGCCCGGCGGCTCCGGAACGTATTTCCGAAAAAGGGCCGCATCCGCTTCCACCAGCCGCGGATTCTCTTTGCCGACCGCCTTTTCGTACTTTTTTCCTTCTTCGCCGTTGCTTTGCATTATACCCAAAGATGGAAGCCTTGTCAAGTCTTTTCCGCCTTTTCGAATCCATCGGCGGCCGTCTTCAGCATTTCCCGCGCGTTCTGAAGCATCAGCCCGGTCACTTCGGCGCCCCCCATGATCCGGGCAAGCTCGCGCGCTCTGCCCTCAAAATCGAGAGCAGCCACCCCGGTGAACGTGCGCCCCTTCTCCAGATGCTTTTGGATCAGCAGGTGGCGGTCCGCCAGCGCGGCGATCTGAGCAAGGTGGGTGACGCAGATGACCTGACGATTTTGGGAGACCTCGCGCAGCTTCCAGCCGACCTTCTGCGCGGCGCTTCCGCTGATCCCGGTATCCACCTCGTCAAAAATCAGGGTGTCGATTTCATCCTTCCCCGCCAGCACGGTTTTGATCGCAAGCATGATTCTGGAAAGTTCGCCGCCGGATGCGATTTTCGCAATGGGCTTGGGCGGCTCTCCGGGATTCGTGGAAATCAGGAACTGGATCTTGTCGCATCCGGATGCGTTCAGCGGGCAGCGTTCCTGCTCCACCTGAAAATCGACGCCGGGCATATTCAGAAATTTCAGCTCCCGTTTTGTTTTTGCGATAAATTCCGCCGAAACCTGCTTCCGTTTTTCCGAAAGCTCCTTTGCAAGGGCGACCGCCTCCCGCTTCGCCGCTTCGTACCGGGCCCCAAGCTCGTCGCGGCGCTCGTCGGAAAGCTCGATCTGTTTGAGCTCCTTTTTGCTCCGCTCCAGATATTCCACCATCCGCTCCACGGTTCCGCCATATTTCAGGCCGAGCCGGTAAAGGCAGTCGAGCCTTTCCTCGATGCGGGCAAGCTCGGCCGGCTCGTATTCCAGCTGTGACGCCGCGTCGCTGATCTCGGCGCCGCAGTCTTCCAGATCGTACGCCATGCTCTGCACGCGCTGATAAACCGGTTCCAGCGAAGGAAGATAGCGCCGGGCTTCATCCAAATGCTCCGCCAGTGCGCCGACGGAAGCCAGGACGCCTTCCCCATCGCCCTCGCCGCCGTCCAGCAGCTCCCGCGCGCCGGAAAGGGCGCGGGCGACTTTTTCGCTGTTCCGGTACAGGTTTCTCTGCTCGGTGAGCTGCTCCTGCTCCCCAGGCTGAAGCTGCGCGTCTTCCAGCTCGCCGATCTGGTACCGGAGCAAGTCGATCCGCTTCTGCTTCTGCTCTTCATCCATATCGCAGTCGCGCAGTTCCTTCCGGACTGCGCACATGTCCCGGTAAGCCGCGCCGTATTGCTCCGCAAGCGGCTCCAGGCCGCCCATGCGGTCGATATATCCCATATGGAGATCCGGCGACAGAAGCTGATAGCTTTCGTGCTGCCCGTGTATGTTGACCAGATGCGCCCCCAGCTCTTTCAGAACTGAAACGGTCGCGGGCCGCCCGTTGATCCGGCAGACGGCCTTTCCCCCGGCGCTGATCTCCCGCTGGATGAGAAGATTTCCGTCTTCATCGGGGGAATAGCCGAGATCGCCCAGCTTTTTTACGGATGGCCCGCCGATCCCGCAGAAAACGGCGCTGACCAGCGCACGGGAAGCGCCGGTGCGGATGATCTCCCGCGAGGTGCGCTCCCCCAGCACCGCCCCGATGGAATCGATCAGAATGGATTTCCCCGCGCCGGTCTCGCCCGTCAGCACATTCAGGCCCGCCTGAAAATCGATTTCACACTTTTCAATCACCGCGACGTTTTCAATGTAAAGCTGAGATAACATGGCTGTCACCTGCCAATGATAAATTTTTTCAGCTCGGCGGCCATTTTTGCGGCCTGCTCTTCCGTCCGGCACAGCGCCAGGATCGTGTCGTCCCCGGCGATGGTTCCGACCACGTTCTCCCAGTGTATGCTGTCCAGGGCGGCGCAGACCCCCTGCCCCATTCCCGTAAGGCATTTGATCACGACGATGTTCCCGGCGTAGTCGACCCCCACCGCGGAATCCGAAAACAGCGAATAAAACTTGGAAGGAGCGTCGCGGGCCGGTTCCTTGCTTGTCGCATACCGGTACTTTCCATCGCTGGAAAGGGTTTTCACCAGCCTTAATTCCTTGATGTCGCGCGAAACGGTCGCCTGTGTCACGTCGAACCCATCCGCGCGCAGCCTGCGCAAAAGTTCCTCCTGCGTGTCGATTTGATGCTCGTTGATCAATTCCAGAATTTTGCTGTGTCGTCTCGCTTTCATATCACGCTCTCCGTTCCGATAATTTTTCATTGACCACTTCATAAAAGGTTCTCTGCTTCAGATTGACCATCTGAACCGACAGCCGGGACTTTTTGAATTCGATGCATTCTCCGTCGGGGATTTTGAGAAAGGACTCTCCATCCAGCGTCAGAAAAATGTCGTCATGATAATGAGAGGTAGTCTGAATGCGCAGCCTGGAGGCTTCGCCGAACACCACCGGGCGGGTGACCAGAGAATGCGGACAGATCGGAGTGAGTATGATGCACTGCATGGACGGGTCGATCACGGGCCCGCCCGCCGAAAGCGAATAGGCCGTCGAGCCGGTCGGCGTTGAGATTATTATGCCGTCCGCCCTGTAGCTGTAGAGATATTCGTCGTTTATAAAAACATCCAGGTTTACTATTTTAGAAAACGAGCCGCGGAATATGGTGACATCGTTTAAAGCCTGAATTCCTTCCCCGGATTTGTTTCCAATAAAAGTCTCGAGCATCATTCTTTTCTCGATCTTATATTCCCCCGCCAAAACCTTGCCTATCGAAAGTTTCTCCTCCGATTTTTCAACGTCCGTGAGGTAGCCCAGCGTTCCCATGTTTATTCCTAAAAGGGGGGTATCATAGACCGCGGCCTTTATCGCCG